>OLOG01000006.1_pt1 | contig 260417 bp, 231 predicted proteins | sample 1672351 | NCBI WGS metagenome assembly OLOG01 (sample SAMEA3136674, study PRJEB25190) | human gut metagenome | biome: human gut; feature: human-associated habitat; material: faeces | place: Austria | collected 2013 | reverse complement strand
AAGCCCCGCATTGCCAGTTTTTCCAGCACTCCAGGAAGACTTTCGATCTCCTTCCCGGTACGGATGTCCACACCAAGCGCTACTTTATTATATTCGCTCTCCGGAGTACAGGCCAGCTCCGCAAACTTTTCAAGAAGTGGCAGCGGCAGATTATCCGCGCAGAAATACCCGACATCCTCCAGTATTTTCAAAGCGGTACTCTTCCCGGCACCTGACATGCCCGTCACAATTACAAATCTCATCGTTTCAACCCTTCTGTCTCATCCTTTGTGTGATTATGATGCCGGATTTACCGCTGTGGGAAATCACCTAACAGCTTCACCTCCGGCTCCAGCTCCACACCGGTCATTTCCTTTACGCGGCGTTTTACCTCGCAGATCAGTTCCCACACATCTGCCGCCGTCGCATTCCCGCGGTTCACGACAAAACCACAGTGCTTCTCCGATACCTGAGCGCCGCCGACCGTAAATCCGCGCAGCCCGGCATCCATGATCAGCTTACCTGCAAAATAGCCCTCTGGACGTTTAAATGTACTGCCTGCGCTCGGCAGATCAAGTGGCTGCTTTGTGATGCGCTGCTCCTTCAGCTCCTCCATCCGTGCAAGAATCTGCTCCTGATCACCCTTTTTCAGCTGGAGAACCGCCCCAAGTACGATCCACCCGTTTTTCGGAATTACGCTTGTACGATATCCCAGCTCCAAAGCTTTTGCAGGAATCACAAGCACCTCCCCTTCTTTTGTGAGCACGGTCACTTCTTTTAGCACATTTTTCATCTCTCCGCCATAAGCACCCGCATTCATGACGACTGCGCCTCCGATCGTTCCCGGAATGCCAGAGGCAAATTCCAGGCCGGTCAGACCGGTCTGATACGCCGTCCGTGCGACCGCCGCCAGCATTGCGCCGGACTGTACGGTAATCGTCTCCCCGTTCACCTGAATGTCGTTGAAGTTCCGATAGAGCTGCAGCACAAGGCCGCGATATCCTTCATCCGAAACAAGCAGGTTGCTTCCATTGCCAAGCACGTAATAAGACTGAGCATGCTCATGGCAGAAGCGCACCACCTCTGCCACCTCCTCCGGTGTCTTCGGAAGCGCCAGCGCATCTGCCGGCCCTCCGATCCGGAAGGTCGTGTGATTCTTCATCGGCTCTGCTACAAGGATCTCGACCTGTTCTCCAAGCTTCCTGATCCATTCATTTTTATTCTGCATTTATTTTGTTCCTTCCTGTCTATGTAATATTCCACTCATCCGGATGCTCTCGACCGCTTCCTTCAGCTTCTCCGGCGGCAGAACAAGCGCCATACGCACATAGCCCTCGCCTAGCGTACCGAAGCTGCTTCCCGGCACACAGATCACGCCGGACTTTTCCATCAGCTCCATACAAAAGTCCGCAGAATTCGTGTAGCCCTCCGGTAACGGTGCCCATACGAACATTGTCCCCTCGCTACCCGGAACATTCCAGCCGATACTGCGCAGCCCGCCGCAGAGTGTACGGTTACGCTCCTCATAGTTCCGGCACTGCTCCTTCACTCCGTCAAACGGGCCGGTCAGCGCTGCGATCGCCCCATACTGCACCGGAAGAAAAATCCCATAGTCAAACTGTGTCCGAAGCGCCTTGAATTTCTGAATCACCGCACGGTTGCCTACTGCAAAGGACAGGCGTGCGCCGGTGTAATTGAAGGATTTGGAAAGGGAATAAAATTCAATTCCGACCTCCTTTGCTCCCTCGTACTCCAGAAAGGAGCCGCCCCTCCTTCCATCATAAATAATGTCTGAATAAGCGTTATCGTGCAGGATGATGATCTCGTATTTTTTTGCAAATGCGATCAGATCCCGGTAAAAGGACTCCGGAGCCGTGCGGCAAATCGGATTTGCCGGATAGCTGACGACCATATAGCGCGCCCGTCTCGCGATTTCCTCCGGAATCTCATCCAACTGCGGCAGGAACTGATGCTCCTCCAAAAGCGGATACTCCCACACCTCCGCATCGCAGAGCCGCGGGCCCGCACTGAAAATCTGATATCCCGGATTGGGCACGAGTACGAGCTCTCCCGGATTGCACAGCGCCCATGCGATATGTGCCATTCCCTCCTGCGAGCCATACATCGTCATGATCTCGTCTGCCTCAAGCTGCACGCCAAACCGCTTCTGATAAAAGCTCTGCACGGCATCAAGCAGCTCCGGAAGCTCTGAGAGCGCGTATTTGTAATTCTCCGGGCGCTTTGCCGCCTCGCTGACCGCCTCCATGATATGAGGCATCGGCGGAAAATCCGGTGTGCCGACGGACAGATTGTAAATCGTCCGTCCCTGCTTTACGAGTTCGTTTTTCTTCTCATTGAGCACCGCAAAGATACCTGCATCAAGCTGTTCTGCTTTCTCTGAAAATTTCATGTCCATTTTTTCATACTCCTCCGTTCTATAAGCCGTCACGGTATTTCCAAATATCCTGTTATCTGTTATCTGATATCTGATTTATCATCGTTCCTATACCGGCGCTTCGCGTCTGTATCGCTTCCGGCTGCCCGTCATCTGCCGGCTCATCCTGCAAAACAGATGCCGGCTCGGTCAGATCCTCCTGTACCGTCTGACTGAGCAGCTTCTTCTCCCGTTTCCTGCCGATCAGGACTGAAATCAGGAAAAGAACCAGACTGAGCATGCTCAGTACCGCACCCCCGCAAAAGCCCTGCGGGATATAACGCATTGCAACTGTATGTGCTCCCTTCTCCAGATGCACGCCTGTGAGCGCCTTGCCGACGGAATAGCTCTCCACTTCTTTTCCATCAACCTGAATTGTCCAGCCCGTATCATACGGAATCGTAAACAGCAACGTACCTGCTTCCTTCACATCCACCTTGCCGGCAACATGGCTGCCATTTACCTGCACATCAGTCAGCTGGCTCTCTGAAAGCTTATCAATTACTTTCTGGTAGGCGTCATTCGCGCACGTATATACCTCTGCGCGCACGGTTGAATTTTTCTGTGTCTCTTTTAACGTAACGGTAAAGTCCGCCATATCACTCTCATTCGTCCGGTTGATCACATAAAGATGATCCGTATAATCAGAAAATGATTTTGTATACTCCGGCGTATTCAGTTCGATGCCTGCGACTCTCGTATCCAAACACAGATATACCTGCTTGTTTTCCGGAATCTTGATCCCATAATTCTGTCCGTCTGCCATATCAATATAACGGTCCAGCACATAGATCGGATCCAGACCGGTTGCCAGCTCGACAAAGCTGTTCTGCACCAGCAGTGGCTCACCCGCCTCGATATCCCAGTCACGAATGGAGTCCTTCACCATAAAGCCAAGCGAAAGGGCATTGTCATTTTTATAAAGCGCCAGTTCCCCATCTTCGTCGACGCGCGTAAACTGGTACATCGTCTCTGCCAGTTTTGACGGCGATGCCAGATACTTAATGCCGAATACATCATTCATCAGCTTTGTCACACCGAGATAGCCGTTTTTGTTCGTCCGTGCCTCAATGCCAAGGCTGTCACACAGCCGGATCACCGACTCAAGCATCGTCGAATTGAACATGACAAGTGCATTTCCTCCCGCATACATCGTCACATTCCGCATGCGCTGCCGATCGACCTCACTTCTGAAAAAGCTCCCATCTTTCTGATCTGCCATCATATTCTGATAGGAAATCTGATCTGCAATGTAAATGCTCCTTGTCACACCGCCATTGCAACTGATACCATAAATCGCATTCGCCGCCACCTCGACCAGCAGTACCGCTGAAATAAGTGCGCTATAAAGCTCTATCCTCATTTTCTTCGCCAGACGCCCGATGAGCATCAGCAGGGAGAGAAAGACCTTGTTGAAGCCAGACAGCAGCCCGAAGTTCCCCATGGGGCCGACCAGGTCCAGGCCGGGGCCGACGTTGCTCAGGCAGCCCAGGGCGGCGGTGAAGGACGTGGTGAGGGAGTAGCCATCCAGCGACACCACCAGGCACCCCACGCCCAGCAGGGCGAAGAAGCAGAGGAAGAAGGAGGAGACGGTGCGCAGCGTCTCCTCATCGACGACCTTCCCGTCGAGCTTCACCACGCGCACGGCGCGGGGGTGGGACAGACGCAGGAGGGAGCGGGTGGAGGAGCGCAGGAGCAGTAAGATCCGCCCGCACTTGATGCTGCCCGCCGTGCTGCCCGAACAGCCGCCCACGAACATGAGCAGGACGAGGATCGTCTGGGCGAAGGGGGGCCAGAGGTTGTAGTCCGTGGTCGAGAAGCCGGAGGTGGAGATGACGGAGGTCACCTGGAAGACGGCGTCCCGCAGGGCGTGGCCCGCCGTGTCGTACAGGGGCAGGATGTTCCAGAAGATCAGGAGGGAAGCGCCTGCCACGATGAGGAGGAAGAATTGCAGCTCGTCGCTTTTGATCACCTGCTTGGCCCGACCGGTGAGGGCGAGAAAGAACAGGGCGAAGTTGAGCGAGCCGAGCAGCATGAAGACGATGGCGATGATCTCGCAGGCGGGCAGGCTATACGCCCCGATGCTCAGGTTCATGACGGAGAAGCCGCCGGTGCAGACGCAGGCGAAGGTGGTGACCACGGCGTCGTACAGGGGCAGGCCCGCAAGAAGAAAGGCCAGGATCTCCGCCCCGGTGAGGACGAAGTACATTACATATAAAATCTGGGAGGACTGGACGGTCTTGGGCGCCAGCTTGGAGAAGATGGGGCCGGGGACCTCCGCGTGGACCAGCACCTGGGTCCGGCCGCCCACGCGGGGCAGAAAGGCCAGCGTGAAGAGCAGCACGCCCATGCCCCCGATCCAGGAGGCGAAGGACCGCCAGAACAGGATGCCGCGGGGCAGGGCCTCGATGTCTGCCAGGACGGTGCCGCCGGAGGTGGTGAAGCCGGAGACGATCTCGAAGAGACAGTCGGCAAAGCTCTGAAATTCCCCGGAGAACCAGAAGGGCAAGGCCCCGAACAGACTGAACGCCAGCCAGATGAGGCCCACCACGGTGAAGCCCTCGCGGGAGAAGAAGGCGTCACGGGACGGGATCCGGGCCAGGGCGAAGCCCAGCAGGGCCACGGGGACGATGGTATAGAGGAAGGGGCGGGGGTCTTCGTGGTACCACAGGGCGACCAGCAGGGGCAGGAGGAGGCAGAGGGCTTCCACCTGGAGCGTCCGCCCCAGCATACGCAGCATGAGCTTATAGTTCATCGTCCGCCCCCCTCAGAGCTTTTCAAAGATGTCCCGGAAGGCCTGGATATCAGTGCTGTGGGAGATGACGATGACCCGGTCCCCGGCCGACAGGACGGTGCCGCCGGAGGGGATGATGACCTTCTTCTCGTGGAGCAGGGCGGCAATCAAGAAACCCTTGCGGATGGGCAGGTCTTTCAAAGGCACGCCCAGGTGGGGGGTGTTGTCCCGGAGGAGGAACTCGGCGGCCTCGGCGTCGGTGTCGGCGATCTGGTAGAGGGCGGTCATGACGCTGCCGCTTTTGTCTTGCAGGCCCCGGACCAGCCGGAGGATGCGGGCCACGGTGATGAGCTTGGGGGCCACCACGCAGTCCAGGCCAGCGGCCTGGACGACGGCGGAGTAGTTCATCCGGTTGCTCTTGGCGACGACCTTGCGGATGCCCTGCTGCTGGGCGTAGAGGGCGGAGATGAGGTTGTCCTCGTCCCGGCCGGTCAGGGCGATGAAGGCGTCGTTGTTGGTGAAATGCTCGGAGGCCAGCAGCTCCTGATCCGTGCCGTCGCCGTGTAGGACCAGGGCGTCGGGGAGCCACTCGGACAGGCGGCGGCAGTGCTCCTCGTTGTTCTCGACGAGCGTCACGCGCACGCCCATGGACAGCAGGAGCTTGGACAGATAGTGGGCGATGCGGCTGCCGCCGATGAGAAAGGCCGAGTGGATCTTCGGCAGGTCCCGGCCCAGGGTCCGCAGGTAGGCGGAGAGGTCCCTGGGGGTGCCGGTGACATAGAGCTTGTCCCCGGCCTGGGGGACGAAGTCGCCGTTGGGGATGATGACCTGCCCCTTGCGCTCGCAGGCGGAGAAGAGGATGTTTGGGCTGTTGTGGCCGAACAGCTCTGAAAGGGGATGGCCCACGATGGAGTCTGTCTCCCGGACGCGGACGCCCAGCATCTCCACTTTGCCCAGGAAGAAGGTATCCACGTTGGCCGCCGCGGGGAAGCGGAGCAGGCGGGAAATTTCTAAGGCGGTGGAGTATTCGGGGTTGATGACCGAGTCGATGCTCAGGTCCTTCTGGAGGGAGGCCAGGTCTTCGGTGTAGGCCACGTCCCGGATGCGGGCGATGGTGTATTTGGCCCCCAGGCGCTTGGAGGTGAGGGCGCAGAGCATGTTCACCTCGTCCATGTTGGTGGTGGCCAGGACCAGGTCGGCCTCGCCCGCACCGCCCTCCCGGAGGACGGAGGGGGCAGCGCCGGGGCCTTTGATGCACATGACGTCCAGCGTGTCGCTGGCCCGGTGGATGGCCTCGTCGTCGTTGTCGATGATGGTCACGTTATGGTTTTCGCGGGAGAGATAGTCGGCCAGGGTAGAGCCTACCTTGCCGGCGCCTACGATGAGTATATTCACGGCATGTCCGCCTTTCTCTTTCTTTCTAGTCTCTCTGGTCAATTTTGGGGTGTGCGCTGCCGCGCAGCAAGCACTGATATGATATCATAGCACAGAACCGAGAGAGAGACAATTCGGAAAGTGACGAATCTTCCCCCGCCGCCGGGGGTTTCCCTTCCAAATCGGCGGATTTTATGGTATCATAGCGAATAAAACCAGACAGATCATTCCGATTGCAAGCAACAGGGACCGAAACAGGAGGTGCTGCCCATGCGTCAGATGGACCTGACCGAAGGGGTCATCTGGAAAAAATTACTCGTCTATGCCTGGCCGGTGGTGCTCTCCTCGCTGCTCCAGTCGGCCTATGCCATCACGGACCTGATCGTGGCCGGGTGGTTCATCGGGAAGGACGGCATCTCCGCCATCAACAACGCCAGCCAGGTCATGCAGATCCTCACCCAAGTCATCCTGGGCATCACCACCGGCGGCAACATCCTCATGGGCCAGTATTTCGGGGCGAAAGACCGAGACAACCGCCTCAAGACCAACACGACCATTTTCGGCTTTGCGATCCTGGCGGGCCTCATCATGACGGGGGTCATTTATTTCCTGAGCCGCCCCATCCTGGTGGGGCTGAAGGCCCCGACGCTGGACGAGGCGACGGCCTACCTCCAGATCTGCGCCCTGGGGATCCTTCCGATCTTTGGCTACAATGCGCTCTCTGCCATGCTGCGCTCGGTGGGCAACTCCCGGCAGCCGTTCTACTGCGTGGCGGTCACTGCCGTGTGCAACATTGTGCTGGACTGCCTTTTCATGGGCACCTTCCAGTGGGGCGTGCGGGGCGCGGCCCTGGCGACCATGCTGGCGCAGCTGGCGAGCTTTGTCGTCTGCCTGGTCTACGTACTGAAGCACAAGGACCTCTTCGGTCTGGCCCGCAAGGCCCTGAGGATGCACCGGGACAAGCTGGGGCAGATGCTCAAGCTGGGCATCCCCTGCGCGGTGCAGATGACCGTGGTGGGCCTTTCCTGGCTGGCCATGACCTTCCTCATCAACCAGTACGGGGTCGAGGCCTCCGCCGCCAGCGGCATCTGCGCGAAGATCAAGGACGTGGCCCTGCTCTGCACCCTGGCCCTCTACACCGCCGCCACGACCATGGTCGCCCAGTGCCTGGGGGCGAAGAAATTCGACCGGGCCAGCCGGGTGGTCCACGTCGCCATGCGCATTTCCCTCTCGGTGACGGCGGTGCTCATCGTCCTCGTGGAGCTGTTTGCCCCGCAGCTGCTGGCCATCTTCCACCCCGACGCGGTGACCCAGGCCATCGCCCTGCAAAACCTGAGGATCGAGATCGTGGGCCAAATTTTCTACGCCAGCTTCATGGTCTACAACGCCCTGCCCCTGGGCGCGGGCAACACCATGTTTGCCCTCGGCTCCAGCCTGCTCAACTGCATCGTGGTCCGCGTGATCCTGGCGCTCATCCTGAACCACTTCTTCGGCCTGGTCGGCATCTTCTGGGCCTGCGCCATCGCCCCGGCCTCGTCCGTCCCCCTGGGGTATATTTACGAGCGGTCGGGCGTCTGGAGGAAGAGCCTCGCCCAAGGAAACTGAACGTATAGATTGTTCCACGGATTTTTCATGTGATTTGTATGAACTTCTTGCGGATTTTTTCGTAGGGGCCGCAGACCTCTGCGGCCCTCAACCTGCCGCGCGGTACCACAAAATGAAACATGCAGCCACTCCCCCACGAGCGGGCCGCAGGGGTCTGCGGCCCCTACGGGAGATCGGGAAGGGCAGATTGACGCCATGAGGCGTTTGTATCCATTGAAAAATAATACGAAATAATGCGAGTAGCCCAGCACGGAAGCAAAAAACCGTGCTGGGCTGTGTTTAGTCTTCGATCAAGTTGTGTTCTGTAAAGTGGGCCGTTCCGTTTTTGATGTCCTGTACAATTTGTTCCAGGTGCTGGAGATTGCGTTCCGAATAGAACGGGTCAGAGGGGGACTTGGGGGGAGTGAGGTTCGGTTCGTTGGTGGGCATGGGCAGCACTCCTTTCCTAAGTATAGGATAGAAGAATATTCGTAGAAAAGTCAAGAGGATTTATAAAGATAAAAGAACATGGAGCTTGACATACCCTATTAAATAGGGTATTATAAGTTCAGATAGAGGTGAAGATATGACACGGATATTTGTAGAGCTTCCGTCTTTTCGGAAAGAGTGGAAGAGTCTCGGTTTAACTGATGCTGATTTACGCAGACTGCAAGAAGAGCTCTTGATAAACCCTAAGGTTGGAAGTGTAATGCGGGAAACAGGCGGCGTTCGCAAAATGCGATTTGCGTTTGAGGATAGAGGAAAGAGCGGAAGTGTCCGTGTGATTTATATTGACTTTGAAGTTTATGAGAAAATCTTCTTGCTGACGGCATATCCTAAAAGCGAGAAGGATAACCTGTCGAAGGCAGAGAGAAACGAGTTCAGACAAATCGTTGAGATACTGGAATACCAGCTAGAAGATCAGGCTAGAAAGGGGTCATAATATGAGCGTATTTGATAAAATCAAATTGGGATTAGAAGAAGCGGTTGCCTATGAAAAAGGGACTCTGTCTGCTCGCACGACTACGTTATCTATTTCGCCTGTCGAGCGGTACCGGCCAGAGGAGATCAAAGAGATACGCCACAGCACCGGACTGACGCAGCGGTTGTTTGCAGAGTATATGGGGGTGTCCATCAAAACGGTGGAAGCCTGGGAAGCAGGGCGTAATCATCCAGAAGGAGCGGCTTGCCGCTTGCTATCGCTTACAAAGAACGATCCGCTTTTCCCACGAAAGACGGGAATCATTAGAGCATAAACACAGCCCAGCACGGAAAAGAAAAAACCGTGCTGGGCTGTGTTGTGTCTTGGGATAGTTTAGGCGGCGTTCGTGGCGGGGCGGAGGGATTTGCGGCGGAGGAGGATCCAGAGGATGACCATGCCGGCGGCGCCGGTGACGGTGGCCAGGCAGAGGGCCGCGGAGGCACCGCCCAGGTCCAGCAGGCGGCCGCCGAGGACGCTGCTGAGGACGATGCCGATGGTGTTGGCCATGGTGAAGTAGGTCTGGCCCTGGACGCGGTCGCAGAGGTCCACCATCTCGTTGACAAAGTAGACGGAGGAGACGGAGTAGAGGGCGTAGCCGGACATCTCAAAGACCTGGACCACCATCAGGAAGGGCAGGTTGGGGGCCAGCCAGGTGAGCAGGGCGTGCAGGAAGAAGGAGATGCCCGTCAGGCGCACCCAGGCGCGGCTGGAGGCCCGCTTGAGCAGCAGGGAGAAGACGACCATGGCGGGGATGTCCATGAGGCTCTGGAGGGTCAGGTAGTGGCCCATCTCCGCGCTGCCGCAGCCCAGGCTCCGGACGATCTGGTAGGGGAAGTTCATGATGACGTTGTGGCTGGTGTAGAGCAGGATGACGCCGATGAGCAGGGGCAGCACCTGGGGGTACTTTTTCAGGAAAGGGGTGCCGTCGGACTGGGGCAGGGCGTCGGGCTTGGGCAGGATGGACTTTACCGGGCCGCCCTGGCGGAAGGTGAAGGTAAAGGCCAGCATAAGCGCCACGGCGACCACCAGGACCAGGGGGATGACCCTGGCCCCCAGGGCAGCGGCCAGGGAGCCGCAGACGGCAGAGGCCAGGGCATAGGTCCCGCCGCCGATGCCGCGGGCCAGGCCGAAGTTCAGTTCGATATGATTGTTGAGGCAGTCCATGCCCAGGGAGTAGATGAGGGGGGTGAGCAGCTGGAGCAGGACCAGCAGGACCATGTACAGCGCCGCCTGGACGGGCTTGGCAGGGACGAGGAACAGGCCCACGCCGCAGAGGATCATGGCGGCGATGGGGAGGGAGGTGAACTGCCGCAGGGAGAGGACCTTCAGGTGGTCCCCCTTGGCCCCGACGAAGGGCTGGAGGATCGCGGCGGTCAGGCCGGCTATGCCCAGGAGCAGGCCGATCTGGGTGTTTGTGAAGTCCCGGTCCAGCAGGTACAGGCTGGAGAAAGAGATGAGGATACAATAGGTCATCCAATAGCATCCCTGGATGAGGGAGAAATGCCCGGTGGCGCCGGGGAACAGGTGCTTCATGCGGTGGGCCCTCCTTGGCCGGTCAGAGAAAGCAAGGCGTCACAAGCCGTCGGCTGGGTCAGACGCCTTATCATTTTGCAGTAGATCGAAGCGGGGAAAAATTTCCCGCTAAACGTAGAGCACCCCCCACTGTTTCTGCGCAGTGAGGGGGCTGTCTATGGAAGAAAATGAGGTAAGGGAGATAAATCGGTGGATGGTACCAAACGGCGGCGGTGCCTGTCTTGGCACAGCTGCGTAGTCGGGGGCGGAGCCGCAGAAGTAGGAAGAAGAGAGGGCCGTGTGGGGGTGGAAGAAGGTCCCGTCAGACCGGTGCGGCAGCGCCCGTGTGCGTTGGTTCTGTGCGAGGGGATGCGTATATTCTGTGTGAGTAAGATGCGCCAAAAACCGGGGAGGTCACCGCCGTTCCTTGGCGCGAGTTGTATCATACTCCATTTGGTTCCGGGACTCAATGACAAAAACTGATAAACTCTTTACTTGTGCGCTGTTATTCCTACTTAAATATAAGAACGAATAGGATCATAGATAAGTAAAACAAGAGGGAATCAAGAAGGGGCTTATTTCAGCAGGACCACCGCGCCCAGCACGCAGACCAGGCCCAGGGCGACGCCCAGGGTCAGCGGCTCGCCGAAGGCCACGATGCCCAGCAGAGCGGCCACCACCGGCTCCACCGAGGCCAGGATCGCGGCCTTGCCGCTGTCGTCCAGCCAGGCCAGGGCCTTGGTGTACAGCACATAGGGCAGGACGGTGGCGAAGAGCATCATGCAGAGGGTCTGCGGGATGGCCCCGGAGGTCGTGACGAGCAGGGCCAGCTCTTGGGTCGGACACAGGACCAAGGCCCCCAGGCCCGCAAAGAGCAGGGCGTAAAACAGCACGGTCAGCGCCCCGTGCCAGGTGAGGGCTTTTCGGCCAAAGAGCGTGTAGGAGGCGTAGGTCAGCGCCGAGCCAAGGCTGAGGAGCAGACCTTGGACGGAGAGGGAGAGGGAGCCGTTGAAGAGGCCCGCCACAAAGCTGCAGCCCAGAAAGGCCAGGCCCAGGGCGCAGAGCTTGCGCTTGGTGAGCGGGTCCTTCCAGATCAAAGTGGAGAAGAGCACGACAATGCTTGGGGCTGTGTACAGAAGGATCGCCGCCACGGCCAGGGAGGAGACCTGCTGGCTGCGGTAATACAGCAGGTTCATGCCCAGCACGCCGCTCATGCCCATGAGGGCCAAGAGGGGCAGCTCTCGCAGGCGGACGCGGAAGGCCGTGCGGTCCGTCAGGAGAAAGAGCAGCGCCAACAGCGCCGCGCCGCCGAGATCACGCAGGACCATGATGGGCAGGGCGGGCATCCCTAAGCCCGCCAAGGCGCGGCTGGGCAGCCCCTGGCAGCCCCACATCGTCCCGGCTGCCAGAATACAGCACACGGCGACATGCGTCCGAGAGAAAGGGCCTGGGGTCGGCGTTTTGTTCTCCGTCATGGGGAACACCTCCTGACATGGTGTGGCATCATGGGGGGGGATCTCTAGGACTATCCTACGTCAGAGAGAGGCAAAAAACAATGGCATAGAACCATGAAAATAATTATTTGACATAAGAAGAAAGAATTATTTTTGAGCAGAAAAACCAAAAACGCCCTCCCGCCTGACCAACTGGCGGGAGGACGCTTTCGGAAAAGAAAGGAAAGTAATCTCAATCACAAAGAGAAAGATTAGAAAAGGGGCAGAGGGAACAGCCTACTCACTGGCTTCTCCTCTTGTCTTGTTTATAATACAGGAAAACGAACAAAAAAGCAATGCTTAATTTTAGTGAATTTGAAATTTTTGCTGAGAAAGGGTACTTGAACCCCGGTAAAAAGTGCTTGATTTTAGTTGGGGAAGGGGATAAAATTAAGTATCAGAAAGCACACGCATCCCGCTGGAGGACCCCTATGGAAAAAAACGACTTTTTATTGTACAACGAGATCATCTACCGCATCCACGCCTGCCGGACGCTGGAGGAATTTCGCCCCACCCTGCTGGCCCAGGTCAAGCTCATCATCCCCTATACCTACGCCAGCCTCATCGCCATCCAGACCGACCCGGAGACGGGGGAGCTCATCCACCGGGACCCCTACTGCAAGCCACAGAACTTCCGGGAGGTGGAGAACGCCTGGCTGGGGCGCATCGACAAGGCCTACACCGCCTGGCTCAGCCACGCGCCGGAGTCCATGGTCGTGCGGGACAGCGAGATCTTGTCCGGCGACAAGCGCTTCTCCGCTGCCAGCTACCGGGAGCTGTACACGGCCTACCACGTCCACGACTGCATGCAGATGAACATCACCTACGCCGGGCAGGCCATGGGCCGCCTGGCCCTCTACCGCACGCGGGGGGACGGCCTCTTCACCGACCAGGAGGCCTTCTATCTCCGCGCCCTGGCCAACCACATCGACCTGGCCTGCTGGACCTGCAAGCAGAACGAGGACAACCAGCCGAAACAGACCCGGAGCCTGGAAGAGATCATCCGGACCTATGACCTGACCCGGCGAGAGGGGGAGGTCCTGGGCCTGGTGTTTCAGGATTGGAACAACGAGGAGATCCTGGCAAAGCTGACCATCAGCAAGAACACCCTGCTCAAGCACTTGCAGAATCTCTATCGAAAGTGCGGGGTGTCCTCCAGATGGGACCTGCTGAAGCTGCGGGATTGAACGTCTACACGGAGATACCAAGCGCCCCCGTGCCTGTGGAAGGTACGGGGGCGCCTTATGTACGCAAGTGGTCATTCAATACTTCGTCTCCCGCACGGCCAGGAAGGTGTCGCCATCGGCCTTGAGCTGGTTCAGCACCCCCGCCAGGGCGCTGGCGTTGGTTTGGGTGCGGAAGAGGAGGCGCAGGGGGGCCGAGGCGTTCTCGCCGGACTGGATGAGGCTGTTGTAGACGGTGGTGGCGTTGGAGATGGTCTGGAAGGAGAGGGAAGGGCTCCAGCAGAGATAGCCTGCGTTGGCCAGGGTCTCGTCCTCGCCCAGGACGAACCAGGTCTCCTGCCGCAGGATGGCGGCCAGGGCTTTGCTGCCGGTCTGGACGCTGGCGAGCTTGGCCTGGCCGCTGTCTCCGCCGGGGATGAGGCCCACGTGACAGCCCCGCCCGGCGGCCTGCCGGACTTGGTCGGCGCACTGGGTCACCTGGTCCGCCGGGAAGAAGACGATGGGGATGGCCCCGGTGCTCAGGACGGCGTTGAGGGTGGCCGTGATGTCTTCCCCTGCCTGGGCGCGGACGGCCAGGTAGAGGGAGAAGGTCGGGGCCGGTTCGGCGGTGTCGGGCACGTCCGGGGTCACGGGGTCGCTGGGCGTGGTCGGCTGGGTCGGGGTCGTGGGAACGGTCGGGGTCGTGGGCGAGCTGGGGGGAGCGGGCGTTGGCGTCGAATTGCCGTTGCTGTTGGTATTGTTGTTGTTATTGAAGACCTGGCTGTTGGTCCGGCTGCGCAGGATGGAGGCGGCAGAGCTCAGGAAGAGGTTGTCGTTCAGGACGGCGTTGCCGTCCTTGATGCGCAGCAGGGGGCCGTAGTCCGTGCTGTAAAACGAATAGGTCAGGCCGAAGAAGCGGCAGACGGCATAGGCCGGGACGTAATACTGCCCGTTCTGCCGGAGGACCCGGCCGGGGACGGGCGTCTCGCCGGTGGAGGTGGTGGCGGTGTCCGTGTCCAGGTGGAAGGTCATGGTCTTGCCGGAGAGGTTATAGAGGACCAGGCTCTCGTTGTTGTCGGTGAGGCCATAGTACACGCCGAAGTTGATGCCGGTGGTCCGGCTGTTGAAGACGCCCGTGGGGACGTAGACCCAGCCGCTGGACTGGATGGGGGCCGTCTGGACCGACTGGGCGGGGAGGGTGTCGTTCAGGGACAGGAAGAACAGGCTCCCCGTGGCCGAGGACGGCAGGACCAGCAAGGTGAGGCCCACCGCCACGGCGCAGAGGAGAGCAAGGAATTTTTTGGCTTTCATGGAGGGGGCCTCCTTTCTGGGGGTTCTGGGAGGTGGGGCCGGGGGCCTGGGCCGCAGGGGTCTGCGGCCCCTACATCCGAATGACAGGTGCATTGGTTTGGCCAAACACCGTGACTACGGTGGGGTCTGCGGCCCCTACATCCCAATGACGGCGGTCGTGTGGATCACATCAGTCGTCCCGATAGTTTAAGTAGGCGCTGAGCAGGTAGTAGGCCGGGACAACGAAGGACACGGCATTGATGACGATGGAGATCGTCCCCGAACTGGGCAGCAGGAAGCGCAGGGCCTGGGGGATGAACAGCAGCACGCCCAGGACGATGGGGATCTTCGTCTTCTTCTTGGACAGGGCCAGGGCGATGATGCCGCAGGCCAATTGAAATGCGCCGCAGACATAAAACAGGGCCAGCAGCCCGGCCTGGTCCGAGGAGAAGATGCCCGAAATGGTGAGCAGGATGGACGTGCCCATGAACACCTGGAGAGCGCCTGCGACACGCATGGATTTGGTTCCGGTTCGCAAAGAAACCTCAGCTCCTTTCAAATTTGAGCCGGGGGGAGTGGATCGGGTCCCGGCCCTTACGGGGTTAGGATAGCATCCCCCCGGCCGGTCTGTCAAGGACGGGTCTTGCAATTTGGCGTCGGGTCGGCTATCATAGGCCATGAGAAACCATACTAGAAACAGGAGGTCAAGACGATGCTGTTTTTATGCTACCCCAAGTGCTCCACCTGCCGCAAGGCCCAGAAGTGGCTGGACGAACATGACGTGGACTATGACATTCGGGACATCAAGACCGAGAACCCCGACCTGGCCGAGCTGGAGCTGTGGCACCAGGCCAGCGGTCTGCCCCTGAAAAAATTCTTCAACACCAGCGGCCAGCTCTACCGCTCCCTGGAGCTTTCCAAAAAGCTGCCGGGGATGAGCGACGCCGAGCAGTATGCCCTGCTGGCCTCCGACGGGATGCTGGTCAAGCGCCCCATCCTCATCACCGACGACAACAAGGTCCTCGTCGGCTTCAAAGAGGACCAGTGGGCCGAGACCCTGGGCTGAGGGCGGGCCGATGAAACTACTCGTGAGCGCCTGTCTCCTGGGCGTGGGCTGCCGCTACGACGGCAAGTCCAACCAGCTGCCCCAGTACAAACGCCTGCTCAAAGAGCACACCTGCATCCCCATCTGCCCGGAGCAGCTGGGGGGCCTGCCCACGCCCCGCTGTCCCGCCGAGCGCCTGGGCGGCAAGATCGTCACGGAGGACGGCCGGGACGTGACCGAGCAATTCCTCCGCGGCACCGCCGAGGCCCTGCGCCTGTGCGACCTCTACCACTGCAAGGCCGCCCTGCTCAAAGAGCGCAGCCCCTCCTGCGGCAGCGGGCAGATCTACGACGGCACCTTCACCCACACCCTCACAGAGGGCGACGGCCTCACGGCCCAGATGCTCAAAAAGAAGGGCGTGGAGGTGTACGGCGAGTCGCAGCTCGAAGAGCTGATCAATGACCGGCCGTTCTTCTTTAGCATTTGAACGGAAAACTCGGCACGCAGAAGCACCCTCTGCGTGCCGATATTTTTTCTCAAAAACTTTTTGTTGTTGCATTGTGGCAGGTGGGGTTTTCTGGTATACTAGAAGGTAGGAAGAACGTGTTTGCCCGCCGCCGTTTGCCCGCTTCGTCCCCCGTTTTGTCGACAATTTGCCGACGTGATGTCGACATCCTGTTGACACAGGTTAGTATAGGTTAGGTTAGGATAGATTAGGTTAGTGTAGGTTAGAGTAGGCTAGAAAAGAAACGTCCGGAGGAAACCTGGGATACCAACTGGCAACCAGCGGGAAACCCAGTATAGATTAGACTAGATTAGGCTAGTTTAGACCAGAAAAGATCAGACTAGGCGAGAGAAGAAACGTCCGTCGAAGACCTGGAAAGGAGATGCGTATGAACACGAACCTTGGCAAGACCCTCAGCGTAGGTTTTTTGAGCCTGCTTTTGCTGGTTTGTCTTTCTGCCTGCGGCGCAGAAGAGACGACACCTCCTGCGGAGACAACGCCCAAGCTCCAGCTCAACGACGACGGAACGGGAATATACACAGACCTTCTCACGTCGGGAGAGAATGACCCCCTCAAGGCCCTGGCCACGGTCTATTTCCACTACGAGGGGGATGCCATCACCAGCGTGGACAGCGTTCGGGTGAAAGCCGTGGAGGGCTGGGTTTCGATCCAGCAGGACACGGAGCTGAATGCAGCGGGCATCTCGTACAACGAAGAGAGATCGCAGGCCGCCGTGCCGTTTACTTACTACGCCAGCATCGGGTCGGGGATGGCAGTTTACGACAACATTGTGGTGGTCAATTTGGAGTACCGGGAGGGGTGAGCGGGCCTTGGTCACAGGTGGTCAGGCCCTTCGGGGACAACCCCTCAGACCGCTTCGCGGCCAGCTCCCCTTTCAGGGGAGCCATTGGAGTTTTTGGCTTTATCATACGTTAGCTATAAATTATGCCTCCCCTGAAAGTTATGCCTCCCCTGAAAGGGGAGGGGGACCGCCGTTAGGCGGTGGAGAGGTACGCCCCCGGCGTCAACGCTGTGTATTGCACTTGCTAGAGTATCTAGTACTCCGGTTGCCCCCTCACACCTCCGTCGAAATTGCCTTCCCGTTCAGCACTGCCTCCACCAGCGTGTCGCCCACATACGAGAGCTTGAGGGAGAAGAAGGGGACGTCCTGGTTCAGCAGGTCCAGGAAAATTTTATCCCCCGTCCAGATGGGCAGGTCTTTGACCTTGTCCTTGTCCACCCACTCTAAGTCTCCCTCGTCGCAGTCGATGAAGTCTGCCTGGTCGGTGCGGGCGGTGAAGAGGTGCATGTACTCCGTCACCCAGCGGTCGGAGACGAAGGTGACCAGGCCCCGGTAGGTGTAGTCCGTGAGGGTGAGGCCCGTCTCCTCCCGGACCTCGCGGACGAGGCACTCTTCGGGGCTTTCCTTGTCCTCGAACTTGCCGCCGATGCCGATCCACTTGTCCTTGTTGATGTCGTTTTCTTTCTTGACGCGGTGGAGCATGAGGTACTGCCCCTGGCGCTCGATGTAGCAGAGCGTGGTGTTCCACATGGTGTGTGTCCTCCTGTTCAGTAGCGTTGGATGAAGGCCTGATAGACGCGCTTGACCTCGCCCTCCAGAAACGGCTGGGCCGCCTCCCGGATGTCCTTGGGGATGCCGAAGAACGCCGCCGCCACGGCCCCTGCCATGCAGGCGATGGTGTCGCTGTCGCCGCCGATGGAGATGGCGTTGCGTACCGCGTCCTCAAAGCTCTCCGCCTCCAAGAAGGCTTCCATGGCCTGGGGGACACTGCCCGCACAGGAGACGTCGAACTGGTAGGCCTCCCGGATCTCGTCCAGGGTGAAGCCCAGGGGATAATAGCGGGTGACGTGGTCGGCGATGGCGGCCTTGTCCGCCCCGGTGCGGGCCAGGTAAACCGCCCCCGCCACGGCGCAGGCCCCGGCGATGCCGTCCGGGTGGTCGTGCGTGACCTCTGCCGAGGCCTTGGCCAAAGCCAGGCATTGGGGCAGGCTCTCCGCCGCCCAGGCCACCGGGGAGACGCGCATGGCGCTGCCGTTGCCCAGGCTGTGATAGGGCTGGGGTTCGGGGCTGGTGAGCCAGCGCTCGAACCGGGGGCCGTAGCCCCGGCCGGGGTACTTGGCCCCGAAGTAACGCATTTGCGCGATGACGTTGGTTTTGAATTCGTCCAGGTCGTCGATGCCTTCTAAGACGGCGGCGGCGATGGCGGTGGTCATGATGCTGTCGTCTGTCATGCGGCACTGGGGCTGGAGGAAGGGAAAGTCTTTGGATTTGTGGTTGTGCCACTCGTAGATGGAGCCTGCGATGTCGCCGATGAGAGCGCCGAGCATGGGAAGCCCCCCTTTCTGTGAAGTGTAGGATCAGGCGTAGGTGGAATGGCCGCAGGGGTCTGCGGCCACTACGGTTTTGGGACGTGAAGCATTGCAGTGTCGAACGTGGGGAACTGGCCGCAGGGGTCTGCGGCCACTACGCAATGGTTCGAGACGGTTGAGATGGGTCGAGATGGTCGGAAATCGTTCGTAAGATCATTTTAGCATAGTTTGGCTGGATTTGTCCAGAAAATAGCCGCCGCCCCCGCCGGGCTGCTGTTCCCGGCGGGGGCGGCGTATGCAAGTTAAGTCAGTGCGTAGGCACGTTGGCAGAGTTGTGTTTCCCGGCGGCCAGGCCCACGGCCAGAATGACCAGGCACACGGCCATGCCCAGGAAGAGGGCGTCGAAGGGCAGGGGCAGGAAGTTGCCCGCCAGGACGGCGATGGGCCCGGCGAAGATGGACACCAGGGCGTACCGGCCGGGGATCTTCCCCTTGAGCCACAGCCCGCCGCACATGGGCAGGAACACCACGGCACCCCGCAGGCCCATGGACAGGAAGCCAAAGTCGTTGATCATCGCGCCGGGGACCAGGACCGCCACGATCACCGCCGCCACCAGGATCACCATGATGGTGCTGCGGGTGACGATGAGGTTGGTGCGGGAGGATTCCTTCACCCGCTTGCTCTTGCGGGCAAAAATATCCGTGACCAGGATGGACGCCATGCCCAAAGCCAGGCCGGAGCCGCCGCCCACGACGGTAATGAAGAGCGTCCCCAGGACGATGCCGCCCATGAGATGGGGCAGGAACGTCGCGGCAAAGACGGGGAAGACCTGGGCGCTGGAGTTCAGCTGGATCAGCCCCTCGGGGATGGTCTGGCCCATGGCTTGCAGGGCCGCGACCTCGTCCGCCGTGATGCAGTGGCCGCGCATGTACAGGCCGATCAGAATACAGGCGATGCCGATGGGCGGGATGAGCAGGGCGCTGAGCAGGGCACCTTTTCGGGCGGTGCTGTCGCTCTTGGCCGACCAGATGGCCTGGGCGTAGGTCTGGGTGGACAGAACGCCCAGGATCAGGGACAGGCCGGAGCCGATGTCCTTGGAAGCGCCGCGGGCGACGAGGGAGGTAAAGCGCTGGTGGAGGCTCTCGGTGGTGGTCAGGTCGCTCAGAGACCCCAGGGGGGAGTTCACGAGCAGGCTCTCCAGAGTCTCCAGAAGGCCGGAGAAGCCGTGGGCCAGGCCATAGACCAGGATGCCGCCCACGATGGCGGAGACGTAGAGCAGGATGAGCTTGGCCACGCCCCCCATGCCGGCCCCCCACACGCCGCCGAAGATGACGTAGAACGCCATGAGGGCGATGGAGATGAGGGCGGCGCTGAGATGGTTCAGGGGGAAGATGGTGGTCAGCAGGGCGGTGGCGCCCAGGATCTGGGCCACGACGCTGATGAAGATGCCGATGGAGCAGAAGATGCTGCCCGCCGTCTCGGCGGTGGGGCCGTATTCCTGGGAAACGATTTGAAGCAGCGTCTTGCACCCGCTGCGGCGGAAAGGGGCCGCGTAGCCCAGGGCTAAGATGAGGCAGCCGATGCCGGAGCCTAAGGTGAACCACCAGGCGGACATGCCGTAGCTGAAGGCCAGCTGGGCCGTGCCGATGGTGGCCTGGCTGCTGACCAGGGTGCCCATGATGGCCCCGCAGACGATCCAGGACCCGGCCTTGCCGCCGCCGCTGGAAAAGTCCGCGGCGGACTTGACCTTGCGCCCGGAATAGACGCCGATGCCGATGATGAGCAAGATCGTGGCCACCAGGCCCACGACATGCAGTGCAGATAAATGCATACGATCCTCTCCCTTTGTGATGAACGCTCTCTTTGGGGTACCACCTGCCGCAGACGCACAAAAAAGCCGACAATGGGTGCGTGAACGCACGTCCATTTGCCGGCTTTCAAACAGATCACACGGGCGGGGGTGACCGCTCGTCTCTGTGGGAAACAGCGAAACAGTTTGTACAAATTTAAGATAGCATCCCCGCGCTTTTTTGTCAAGGGGTCCAGCGGCATTTTTCTGGCCTTGTGTATTCCTCAGGACTATAATTAGTTTGTAGGGGCCGCAGACTTTTTTATGTTAATTTTATTTTAATTTGTAGGGGCCGCAGACCCCTGCGGCCCGCAGAAAGTGAGACAACACCATGAAATTCTGGAAAATGAACGGAGCCGGCAACGACTTCATCATCCTCAACAACCTGGAGGAGGGCCTGCCCCCCGAAGCCTTCCCCCGCATCGCCAAGACCCTCTGCACCCCCCACCGCTCCCTGGGGGCCGACGGCTTCATGGTCGTGGACCAGGCCCAGGGCGAGGGGGACTTCCGCATGTTATTCTTCAACAGCGACGGCTCCGTGGGCGAGATGTGCGGCAACGGTGCCCGCTGCATCTGCCGCTATGGCTATGAGACGGGCCTGTCCGGCCCCATCCAGAAGGTGGAGACGACGGCGGGCCTCGTCATCGGCGAGCGCATCGACCGTCGCCAGTATCGCGTCCGCCTGAACGACCCCACCGTGATCGACCTGGACCGCACCGCTATGATCGGCGGGGAGGAGATCCCCTGCGGCTACGTCGAGCTGGGGAACCCCGGCCTGCCCCACGCCGTCGTCCACTGGCCCGGCCTGGCCAACGCGGACAACGACCTTCTCTTCAAGCTGGGCCGCGCCCTGCGTGATTTCGAGGGCTTCCCCAAGGGGGCCAACGTGAATTTCTACGACATGCTGGGCCAGGACCATGTGCTGGAAAAGACCTACGAGCGGGGGGTGGAGGACTTCACCCTGGCCTGCGGCACAGGCACCGGCAGCGTCGTCACCGTCCTGACCAAGCGGGGCCTCGTCAGCGGCAAGCAGGTCCAGGTGGATATGCCCGGCGGGACCCTGACCGTGGACGTGGAGCAGGAGAACGATACCATCACCGGCCTGTTTTTGACCGGCCCCACGAACCTGGTCGCCAAGGGCGAGATCTTTGACGAGGAGCTGTAATTAACCGGTCGTCACATCCCGCTTCTTGATCCACTGGATAGACAGGAACGAGAAGACGAGGATACAGAGCAGGCACGTCACCAGGAACTGCCCCACGGGCAACACCAATTTCGTGTTGTTGGCCCGCATTCCCAGGCAGAGCAGGGAGTAGGGAAAGTACAGCCCGTAGCCTTTCACCAGGAGCAGCATCCCCCCAAGGCCCCCGGCCAGGCCGATGCCTACGGGCAGGGCGAAGACCCGCAGGATCAGGCTCAGGAAAAGCTGCACACTGCACACCGTCACGCCGCCCACAAAGCCGCCCAGGAGCCAGCTTACCAGCTCCGCCGGGACAGGACCTGTCAGCCCCGCCAGCCTGCCACCCAGGACATACAGCCCCCCGATGCAGACCTGGGCCAACGCTGAGACAAAAACAGCCAGCAAAAACTTGCTGCCATACAAGGCCCCGGCGGAGATTGGGGCAGAGCGGCAGGCGTTCCAGTTGCTCCCGCTGTGTTCCAGCCGCCACTGCCAGGCGCAGAACACGCCGAACTGGGCGGGCAGGAAGAGACTGGCGGAAAAGAGCGTGTGCTGGGTCCAAAGGCTGTACCAGCCGTCGGTCAAGACGCTGACGTTGCCCAGATAGTTCATCGTCCCCAGCACGGCCGGGAACAGGGGCAGGACGAGAAAGACCAGCCAGACGGGATTGCGGCGGCCTTTCAGCAGTTCCCCCCGTAACGCACGAAGGAGCATCCCTCACACCTCCTTTCGCACGAAGACCCGGTAGCTGAACGCGAACAGCACCACCAGCCACAGGGCCAGCAAGCCATAGTCCGACGGGGCCGTGTGAAGCCAGGCATAGGATACGTTGCGGGTCACGGGGTCCCAAAGCATCTCGGCCTGCAACAGCACGCCGTAATACCCCCACGGCAGGCACCGCTGCGCCCACTGGGGAAAGAAGAGGATGAACAGCCCCGCAAAGCTCCCCAAAATCCCCACGGCCAAGGGTGCAGCCTGGTTCACGAACCGCAGGGACAAGCCCAGCTGTAACGCATAGATGCCCAGGGAGACGAGAAACACATTGCCCACCGTGAGGCCCAGCTTGCCCCAGGGGATTTCATGAGGAAAGCCCAGGGCCAGGCCGAAGCAGACAAAGAGCGCCATTTCCACCACCAGCATCCCCAGGATGAGGATGGCACCCCAAGTGAGCTTGGCCCGATAGAGGGCCTGGGGCCGGGCCAGCGTCTCCAAGAGCTTCCAGGTGTTTTCCTTGTGTTCCAGCTCACAAGTCCGGCTGGCGAGAGCCGCCATGGTCAGGGGGAGGGTGATGGCGTCCACCAGCAGGAGGGTATAGACCAGCTGCATCCAGCCCTGCGACAATTCCTCCGGCTCCATGCGGAGCAGGTTCACCACCATCCAGGCGGTCTGTATCCCAAGGCAGGCCAGGCAGAGGAGGGGAATTTTGCGCCGCCGCCCCTTGAAAAACTCTAAGCGCAGGAGGGTCATAAGCTCCCCTCCTTCCCACCGGTGAGGGCCAGGAAGATGTCTTCCAGGCTCTTTTGCCGTTCCTCTAAGCGGAGCAGGCCGCAGTGGTTTTGGACCAGCGTTTGACAGAGCTGGGCCACCCGTTCATCGGGCAGGGGCGGGAGGAGGAGGCTTTCTCCCTCGGCTTGCCAGAGAAGACCTAGGCGGGTGAGCAGGTCTCCGGCCTTTTGATTGTCCGTGGTTTTCAAGGCCAGGTGCGGCTCACTCCGCTGATGCAGGGCGGCCAGGCTGTCCTGAAAGACCAGCTCCCCGGACCGGATGATGCCCACTTGATCGGCCATCTGGTCGATCTCCCCCAGCAAGTGGCTGGAGACGACCACCGTCATCCCAAACCGGCGGGGGAGGGAGCGGATGAGTTCCCGCATCTCCTGGATGCCAGCCGGGTCTAAGCCGTTGGTGGGTTCGTCTAAGATGAGCAGCTTGGGAAAGCCCAGCAGGGCAGCGGCCAAGCCAAGACGCTGTTTCATACCTAAGGAATAGTGCGCGGCCTGCTTCTTCCCCTGGCCGGTCAGCCGCACGAGGTCTAAGACCTGGGAAACGTCCGAGCGGGGCAAGCCCCGCAAGGTCTGCACAACGCGGAGATTTTCTTCCCCGGTGAGGTGCCCGTAGTAGCTGGGGCTTTCGATGAGACTGCCTACCTGCTGTAAAATGGTCAGGCGGTTTGCTCCGTTCATGGGCTTGCCAAACACGGTGATTCCTCCCGCCGTGGGGCGGACGAGGCCCAGGATCATTTTTAACGTGGTGGATTTGCCCGCCCCGTTGGGGCCTAAGAAGCCGTAGACGCTCCCCTCCGGCACCCGCAGAGCCAGGTCGTGGACGGACAGGGCGTGCCCGTAGCGTTTGCACAGCCCGTTGGTTTCGATGATCGGCATGGTCGATCCCTCCTTCACTGGCCCCCAGCATACACCCCCTATCTTACCGGCCCATGAAGGGGACCTTACGCTTTCCTTACGTTTTGCAAAAAGGCCCCCAGCGGGGCGGGGGAGATGCTATACTGAGGGAAGAAACGAGGAGGGATGGACCATGGCGTATGATATTCTGGTCGTAGATGACGAGCCGGGCCTGCGGGAGATGGTGCAGGGCATTTTAGCGGGTGCGGGCTATACCGTCCGTTTGGCGGGAACTTGCGCCCAGGCGCTCCAACAGAGCCGGGCGAAGCTGCCGGACGGGGTTCTCTTAGATGTCATGCTCCCCGACGGGGACGGCTTTGCCCTGCTGGGCCAACTGCGGGACCTGGCCGATTTGCCCGTTCTCTTCCTCTCTGCGAGAGACGAGGATGCTGACCGGCTCCGGGGCCTGGGACTGGGGGCGGATGATTACATCACCAAGCCCTTTCTGGCCCAGGAGCTTTTGCTCCGCTTAGGCGCTGTCCTGCGGCGGGTCTACCGCCAGCCTGCTCCGCCGGAAGCAGACCGGCTGGGCGAGACAGAGCTTTGCTGGGGCGCAGGTGTCTTGAGACGAGCGGGGAGAGAAATTCCCCTGACGGCCAAAGAGTTCACGCTCCTCAAGACCCTCTGGGCCAACCGGGGGAACATCGTCACCATCGACGCCCTGTGCGCTGCCCTTTGGACCGGACCCCTGGTGGGCTATGAAAATACGCTCATGGTCCACATCCGCCGCCTGCGGGAGAAGCTGGAAGCCGACCCCTCCCACCCCAAGTATCTGAAAACCGTCCGGGGCCTGGGCTATCGCCTGGTGCGGGAGGAACGGCCATGAGAACGCGATGGAAGCTCCAAAACCTGGGGCGCTGGGCGGGCCTGCTGGCCCTGTCCGTGGGGGTGACGGTGCTGGTGTTTCTGGGGGGCATTGTGCTTCTGGCCTGGCAGACGGGCGAGGGGCAGGCCTCCAGCCTGGGGGCCTTGCGGGACGTGTCCCAAGCCCTGACGCAGGAGGCGGACGGGAGCTATACGCTCCAAAACTTCGATCTGCCCCAGGACGCCGCCGCGTGGATGCTGCTCTTAGATGCCGATGGAAACGTCGTCTGGCAGTGGAACAAGCCCGACGAGCTGCCCACCCACTACACCCTCGGCCAGGTGGCGAGCTTTTCCCGTTGGTACCTGATGGATTACCCCGTGCAAAGCCTGGCGCGAGGGGATGGGCTATTGCTGGCAGGACAGGAGAAGGGGAGCCTTTGGAAATACAGCGTGGAATTTTCTCAGCGCTTCATGGCCCGGCTCCCCGGCTGGCTGCTGGGGATGTTTTTCCTGGCGCTGTTTTGTGTGCTGGCCCTGGCTGGCCTGCTCCTGCGGCGGCAGTTCCGCCGGGAACAGCGGGGGCGGGATGAGGCAAGGTCGAACTGGATCAGCGGGGTGTCCCACGACATCCGCACGCCGCTGAGTATGGTCATGGGCTACGCGGGGCAGCTGGAAGAGAACCCTGCCTTGCCGGAGCAAGCCAGAAAGCAGGCGGCCATCATCCGCCGCCAGAGCCAGACGATTCGAGATCTGGTGAATGATTTGAACCTGACCATGCGCTTGGATTGTGAGATGCAGGCGCTCCGGAAAGCGCCGTTGGAGCTGGCCCCGTTCTTACGCCAGACGGCGGCGGACTTTTTGAACAGCGGCCTGGAATATGAGGTAGACTTAGACCTGCGTCTGCCGAAAGCGCCTCTGCCAAGGATAGAGGCGGATGCCTTTCTCCTGCGCCGTGCGCTCAACAACTTACTGCTCAACGCCGCCCGCCACGCCCCGCCCGGCAGTGTGATCTGTCTGGGTGTGACCAACTCCGTCGGGGCCGCAGACCCCTGCGGCCCGCCATCCCCCACCTGCGTTCTCTGGGTCGAAAACCAAACCGGCCAGGCCCAGGCCCAGCCCTCTGACCAAGACGGCGGTGCGCCCCATGGGACGGGGCGGAAGCTGGTTTCCCAAATCGCACAGGCGCATGGGGGACGGGCGTTTTTTTCGGACGGGACAAGGTTTCGGGGGGAGATCTGGCTGCCGGTGGGGGATAAAAAACAGGCTCTCCGTGTTTGGAGAGCCTGAGGGCCGCAGGGGTCTGCGGCCCCTACGAAATTTATATAGGGGGTTGCGGCCCCCCGTGAAGTCAGGTAGGGGTTGTGGACCCCGCGAAATTCTTGAGTTACAGCTCGCGCAGGGCGTCGACGAGGGCGGTCTTTTCGGCGGTCTTGCCGTCCTTGCCCTTGAGGACTTTGGCGGGGATGCCGGCCACGACGGTGTTGGGCTCCACGTCGCTGACGACCACGGCACCGGCGGCGACGACGGCACCTTTGCCCACGCGGCAGCCCTCCAGGACCACGGCGTTGGCCCCGATGACGACATCATCCTCGATGATGACGGGCACGGCGCTGGCAGGCTCCACGACCCCGGCCAGGACGGTGCCGGCCCCGATGTGGCAGTTCTTGCCCACGATGGCCCGGCCGCCCAGCACGGCACCCATGTCGATCATGGAACCGGCCCCGATGACGGCACCGATGTTGATGACGGCACCCATCATGATGACGGCGTTGTCACCGATCTCCACCTGCTCGCGGAGAATGGCACCCGGCTCGATGCGGGCGTTGATGTTCTTCTTGTCCAGCAGGGGGATGGCAGAGTTGCGGCTGTCGTTCTCAATGACCAGCTGGGCGATGTTGTCCTTGTTCGCGTCTAAGACGGGCTGGATGTCCTTCCAGTCACCAAAGACGACCTTCGTCTCCCCGCAGGGGAAAACGGTGGCGTTGGGGAAGTCGATGGGGGCTTTCTCGGTCAGATAGACTTTGACCGGGGTCTTCTTCTCGGCGGTGCGGATGCGTTCGATGATCTCCTGGGCGTTCATGGGTTCAGGTCCTCCTTTGGGGGTCGATTTTTCCTAGTACATGGGTGTACTATAACACCTTTTTTCTTCTGTCGCAAGCGATTTTTATTGAGGTGATTGTTATGCAAGTGATCGAATATCGCCGGGCGCTGCACCGCATCCCGGAGCTGGACCGGGACCTGCCGGAGACGCTGGCCTACTTACGCAGCGTGCTGGAGCCTCTGGGCTGTGCCCTGTTCTCGCCCATCCCCGGCGCCCTGTGCGCCTTTTTTGACTTTGGGAAGGCCGATGCTATTGCCTTCCGCAGTGACGCCGATGCGCTCCCCATCCAGGAGCAGACCGGTCTGCCCTTTGCCTCCACCCACCCCGGCAAGATGCACGCCTGCGGGCACGACGGGCACATGTCCATGGTCCTGGATCTGGCCGTCTGGCTGGATAAGCAGAACGACTTAAATCATAATGTCTTATTGATCTTCCAGCCCGCCGAGGAGACGACGGGGGGAGCCAAGGATCTATGCCAGAGCGGGGTCTTTGAGCAGTACAACGTGAAGTGTCTCTTTGGCCTGCATCTCTGGCCTGCCCTGCCCGCCGGGGTGGTGGCCTCCCGGAAGAAGGAGATGATGAGCCGCTCCTGCGAGGTCTCCGTGACCATCACGGGCCGCTCCAGCCACATTGCCAAGGCGGAGGAGGGGCTGGACGCCCTGGCTGCCGGGGTCGAGTTTTACCGCCGGGCCGTGGCGCTGGAGAAAGAACTCTCCCCCGATATTTATCGTCTGCTGAAATTCGGCCGCATGGAGAGCGGCACGGTGCGCAATGCCGTCAGCGGCAAGACGGTGCTGCTGGGCAGCCTCCGGGCCTTTCAGGACGAGGTCTTCTTCGGCCTGCAAGAGGGCCTGCGGGCTATTGGGCGGGACATCGAGAAGGAGACGGGCTGTACTGTGGACGTCCACGCCAACGACGGCTACCCCGCCGTCTGGAACCCGGATGAGCTGTTCGACCGGGTGCGCAACGCCGGGGTGGACTTTGAGCTCCTGGACAAGCCCGTGATGATCTCCGAGGACTTCTCCTGGTACCAGCGGCATTTGCCCGCCCTGTTCTTCTTCCTGGGCTGCGGCCCGGCCCCGGCGCTGCACGCGGATGACTTCACCTTTGACGAGTCGATCTTAACCGTGGGCGCGGACTTCTGGAAGAAGATCGCGGCGAAGCTCTGAGCCCCACCTCCGGTCGGTTTTGTGAAAAACGCCTAAATTGTCCAAGCCCCTGGGAAAAATGCGCCCAGGGGCTTGCTTTTTTGCTCCGGTATGGTATTCTATTAGTGCTTTACCACGATAGAGTGCTAAAAAACTCTTGCTGGCCCTGTCGTGGGGACCCCAGAAAAATTTGAAATGAAACGGAGCGCTGTACACCATGAAAAAGTTACTTGCTATCCTGCTGGCCGCGACGATGTGCGTGACCCTGCTGGCCGCCTGCGGCGGGCAGTCCAACGACACCGCTGACACGAACGGCGACACCACCGCCACGGACACCAACGACACCAAGACCGATGCCAACGCCGACATGATCTACGCCGTCGAGACCGGCAGCGCCGGTGAGGCCGCCGCCAAGGAAAAGGGCTGGGAGATCAACTCCGTGGCCGCCCAGGCCGACGCCCTGATGGAGGTCGAGGCCGGCACCTCCGACGCCGCCATCGTCGACCTGCTCATGGCCACCGCCATGACCGGCGAAGGCACCAGCTACCCCGACCTGACCTACGACGCAGAGCAGAAGCTCACCACCGAGGAGTACGGCATCGGCTGCCGCAAGGGCTCTGACCTGGCCGCCTTCATCAACAATGTCCTGGCCGAGACCTACGCCGACGGCTCCATGAAGAAGGTCGCCGACACCTACAAGCTGGCCGACGCCATGGTCGAGCAGGCCGCCCCCGACGCCAGCTACACCGTCCCCACCGACGGCGACGTGGCTTACATCCAGAACAAGGGTAAGCTGGTCGTGGGCATCACCGAGTTCGAGCCGATGGACTACAAGGACGCCAGCGGCAACTGGATCGGCTTCGACGCCGACATGGCCAAGCTGGTGGCTGAGAAGCTGGGCGTGGACATCGAGTTCACCGTCATCAACTGGGACAACAAGATCATGGAGCTGGACTCCAAGGCCATCGACGTGGTCTGGAACGGCATGACCCTCACCGACGAGGTCAAGAACTCCATGGAGTGCACCAACCCCTACTTCAACAACGCCCAGGTGGTCGTGACCAAGGCTGCGGAGTAAGCCTGCCCCACCCGGCCATTTGAACCAAATCATCATCCCAAAGGCAGAGGGCGTTGCCCCTCTGCCTTTGGGCGGCTTTTTGAGAAAGCAAGTACAACCAACGTGAGGAGCGTGTTCCATGTTCTGGACAGTAACCCAATCTTTGATCAGCGGCTTAGGCACGGCCACGCAGCTGTTTGCGCTGACCCTGCTCTTCGGCCTACCGCTGGGCCTGGTGATCGCCTTTGGCTCCATGAGCAAATGGCGGCCCCTCAAGGCCGTTGTCGACGTGATCGTCTGGATCATCCGGGGCACCCCCCTGATGCTCCAGCTCATCATCATCTATTACGGCCCCGGCCTCTGGCTGGACTCCAACATCTGGGGCGGCGGCAGCAGCGGGCGCATGACGGCCTGCGTCATTGCCTTCGTCATCAACTACTCCTGCTACTTCTCCGTCATCTACCGGGGCGGGATCCAGGGCGTCCCCGTGGGCCAGCGGGAGGCCGCCGAGGTCCTGGGCTTCACCAAGCCCCAGATCTTCTTCAAGGTCACGCTTTTGCAGATGATCAAGCGCATCGTGCCCCCCATGTCCAACGAGATCATCACCCTGGTCAAGGACACCTCTCTGGCCCGCATCATCGCCATCACCGAGCTCATCAAGGCCGGTGAGTCCTACATGAAGTCCGCCGGCATCATCTGGCCGCTGTTCTACACGGGCCTGTTTTACCTGGTCTTCGTGGGCATCCTGACCATCGTCTTCAACCTCATCGAGCGCAAGCTCAGCTACTTCCGCTAAGGGGGTCTGTCTCATGTCGATCTTAGACGTACAGCACATTGAAAAAAACTTCGGGGCCACCAAGGTCCTGAAAGACATCAACTTCTCTCTGGACGAGGGCCAGGTCCTGGCCATCATCGGCTCCTCCGGCAGCGGCAAGACCACCCTCCTGCGCTGCCTGAACTTCCTGGAGACCCCCAACACCGGCCGCATCGTCGTCCGGGGGGAGACGCTCTTCGACGCCGCCGACCCCGCCACCCAGCAGGAGAAGGAGATCCGCCGCAAGCGCCTGCACTTCGGTCTGGTCTTCCAGAGCTTCAACCTCTTCCCCCAATACACCGCCCTGGAAAACGTGACCCTGGCCGAGCGGCTCATGGCCAAGGAGCGCCCGGACTTCAAGGCCAACAAGAAAAAGATCCTCGCCGCCATTGACGCCGAGGGTATGGCCCTGCTGGAAAAGATGGGCCTGAAGGAGCGGGCCGGGCATTACCCGCACCAGCTCTCCGGCGGCCAGCAGCAGCGGGTGGCCATCGCCCGCGCCCTGGCCCTGCACCCGGACATCCTCTGCTTCGACGAGCCGACCTCCGCCCTGGACCCGGAGCTGACGGGAGAGGTCCTGAAGGTCATCCGGGGCCTTGCCGAGCAGCACACCACCATGATCATCGTCACCCACGAGATGAGCTTCGCCCGTGACGTGGCCGATCAGGTCCTCTTCATGGACGGCGGCGTGGTGGTGGAGCAGGGCAGCCCCGAAGCGGTCTTTTACCACCCCCAGCAGGAGCGCACCAAGCAGTTTTTGGACAAGTTCAACGGGGACTGAATTTGATACGGATACAGACGCAACCTGTACCAACGCAAAGAGAGCGGCCGACCGGCCGCTCTCTTCTGCTTTTTATAGGACCACATGAAACACGAGCTGATGCGCTGCCTGCCGGGCAAAGATCTTCCCGCCGTGGGCCTCTACCGTGGCCTTGGCAATGGACAGCCCGATGCCCGTCCCGCTCACGGCATGGGAGTGGGACTCGTCCGCCCGATAGAAGCGGTCGAAGAGACGGTCGGTGTCGGTCAGCTGGTCGGTGTCCACGGTGTTGGAGACGGTAAGCTCCGTGCGCTTCCCGCTGCGCCGGGCGGTCAGGGCAATGCACCCGCCGTCGGGGGAATACTTGAGGGCGTTGTCCAGCAGGATCGAAACCATCTGCTGGATGGCGGTCCGGTCCCCGACCACGGCCAGCCCGTCTGCGATCTGCTGCGTATACGTCTTTCCCTTTGCTTGGGACAGGGAGACAAACGGCTCGCTGATCTCCCAAAGGGCATCGCTGAGGGAAAACGATGCACGCGCGGGGAAGGGGTTTTCCTCATCCAGGCGGGAGAGGGTGACGAGATTGGTGATGAGCTTGGCCAGCCGCGCCGCCTGGGCCTGGATGTTGCGGACCCACTCGTCGTCGCCGTGCTCCATGGCCAGCACGTCCGCGCTGGTGGCGATGGCGGTCAGGGGCGTTTTCAGCTCATGGCTGGCGTTGGTGATGAACTGCTTCTGGGCCTCCATGTTTTTTAGGTACGGCAGAATGGCCCGCCGGGACAGGAGGACCACCAGCGCAAACACCACCACCAGACAGACCCCGGCAATGACCAGCGTGATCCAGAGCAGGGAGTGCATCCGCTGCAGCTCCCGCTCCGAGTTGAGGAAGAGAACCACCGTCTCCTGGTCCGTCGTGTGGACCAGATAGCGGTAGCCGCTCTCATAGCCCTGGGCCTTCTGGTGGGCCAGGGCCGCGTCTGCATAGGCTTTGGCATCCTCCTCCGAGAGGGAAGCGACATGATCCTGATCCACCCGGAGCACGGTGCCGTCGGCGTCATAGTGGACGGAGAAGAAGCGGAGGGAATACTGCACCTCCGGCGAGAAGTGCGCCCAGTCGTCAAAGGGCGGGGCGTCTTTCTCGCGGGAAAAGGGCTTCTGCTGGTCCTCCACCTCCAGCAGGTGGGCCAGTGCCTCGTCCTGCTGGTCGGTCATGCTGTGGTAGTTCCAGAGATTCACGAAGCACAGCAGGGTCAGGACCACGGCGGTAAAGGCCGCCATCGCCGCGCCGATGAAGCGCCAGCGCATCTGCTTCAGCATGGCATCTCCTCCAGGGCATAGCCCGCGCCGCGGATGGTCCGGATCTCCACGTCCGCCCCGATCTGCTTGAGCTTGCGGCGCAGGAAGCTGATGTAGGTCCAGACCACGTCCATCTCCGCCTGGCTGTCCAGGCCCCAGATCTTTTCAAAGAGATGCGCGGAGGAAAAGACCTGCCGCGGGTGGCGGAAGAACAGCTCCGTGAGCTGGTACTCCTTGTTGTTCAGCCGCACGGTGTCGGAGGGGGCTTTCAGCATGTATTGGTCACCGTCCAGCGTGGTGTTTCCCACGGTCAGCAGCGCGGGGGCGTAGACGTTGCTGCGCCGCACCAGCGCCCGGACACGGGCCAGAAATTCGCTGGCGGCAAAGGGCTTGGGGAGATAATCGTCCGCCCCGGCGTCCGCCCCGGCGTCCAGCCCGGCCACCCGGTCGGCCACCTCCGCCTTGGCCGTGAGGAAGAGGGCGGGCGTGGTGACCCCCTCTGCGCGGGCTGTTTTCAGGACCTGGATGCCGTCTTTCCCCGGCATCATGATGTCCAGCACCAGCGCGTCGTAGCCGGTGGCCCGGAGATAGTCCAGGGCGTCGTTGCCGTTGTGGACCAGGTCCACGGCGTATTTATTTTTTTCCAGCATGACCTTCAGCGCTCGTGCAATGGTCACTTCATCCTCTGCGATCAAGATCCGCATGGGTATCCCCTCCCGTCTTTTCTCCTATTTTATGAGGCCAAGCCAAAATGAGCCTGAACTCTTTTTTAGTATAGCAGGAGGCTCTGCCGGAGGAAAGTGCCTGCCTTACCAAAAGTTCACAATTTCTTAACCGGAACTTTTCAAGTACATTTTGGGACGAGTTTGTACAATGGCCTTCGTTGATCACATTGCACCACAGAAAGGAGCGTTACGATGGAACTGACCGGCAAGTATCGGCACGAGCTGAAGTATTCGATCAGCCTGGCCGACCGCATGGCCCTCGTCCAGCGCCTGCGGCCGCTCATGCAGCGGGACCCCCACACGGACGAGACGGGGCGGTATACGATCCGAAGCGTCTACTTTGACAACTACAAGGACAAGGCCCTGCGGGAAAAGCTGAGCGGCGTGCAGACGCGGGAAAAATTTCGCATCCGTTACTACAACGAGGATCTTTCCTTCATCACCCTGGAAAAGAAGATCAAGCACAACGACCTGTGCAAAAAGCTCGACGCGCCCCTGACGGCGGAGGAGTACCAGAGGATATTACAGGCACCGGGGCCTTGGATGCTGGAGCACCCGGAGCCGCTGGTGGGGGAGCTGTACTGCAAGATGAAGTTGCAGCAGCTCCGGCCCCGCGTGCTGGTGTCCTATGTGCGGGAGCCGTACATCTACCGGGCGGGCAACGTTCGCGTGACCTTCGACTCCCACATCCGCACGAGCCTGTTTGAGCGCGACTTTGCCGTGGGGACGCTCCCAGACATCAGCGCCACAGATGCCCCCGGCGACACCATCTTAGAGGTGAAGTTCGACGCCTTTCTGCCAGAAGTCATTCGCGGCTTATTGCAAGTGGGGACCCTGCGCCAGCAGGCGTTTTCCAAGTACGGGGCCTGCCGCCGGTTCGGCTGAGCAACGAGTAAAAAAAGGAGAACCTACATGAGCTTCAACGATATTTTTAAGTCCAGCTTTCTGGAAAACGTGTCCGAGTTCTCGGTCCTGGATACCGTGCTCGGCCTGGCCGTCTCGCTGGTGATCGGCCTGTTCATCTTCCTCATCTACAAAAAGACGCTGACGGGCGTCATGTACTCCAGCGGCTTTGCGCTGACCTTGGTCGGCCTGTCCCTGGTCACGACCTTGGTCATCATGGCGGTCACGTCCAACGTGGTCCTGTCTCTGGGCATGGTGGGCGCCCTCTCCATCATCCGTTTCCGCACGGCCATCAAGGAGCCGGTGGAGATCGTCTTTCTCTTCTGGTCCCTGGCTGTGGGCATCGTCGTCGGCGCGGGCCTGCTCCCGCTGGCTGTGATCGGCTCTGCCCTCATCGGCGTGATCCTGCTGCTCTTTGCCAACCGCAAAGTGCGAAACGACCCCTATATCCTGGTCCTGAACTGCACAGATGAGACGGCGGAGCACGCCGCGCTGGACGTTCTGAAGGAGAATACCGAGCATCCTATCGTCAAGTCCAAGAGCATCACCACCGCCGGCATCGAGCTGACGGCAGAGCTGCGGGGCAAAAACGCCTCCACCGACTTCGTCAACACCATCGCCCACCTGCCCGGCGTGGGGAGCGCCACCCTGGTCAGTTACAACGGCGAATACCTGTCGTAACGGGGGGCGGACCCATGCTTGCGCACAAACACATCACGAAGATCGTTGCGGCGGTCATGGCCGCTGCCGTCTGCCTGTGTCTCTGCGCCGTCGCCTTTTCCGGCCAGCTCACCGCCTGGGCCGGGGACAAGGGGATCACACAGGAGTATGAAACGGCGCTGTTTGACACCAGCAGCATCCTCAGCGTGAACATCCAGATGGACGAGGCAGACTGGAACGACATGCTGGAAAACGCCACGGCAGAGACCTACTACCAGTGCAACGTGGAGGTCAACGGCACCATGTTCTATCAGGTGGGCATCCGCCCCAAGGGCAACACCAGCCTGAGCGCCATCGCCAACGACGACACGACGGACCGCTACAGCTTCAAGCTGGAGTTTGACCACTATGTGGACGGGCAGACCTGCTTCGGCCTGGATAAGCTCATCCTGAACAACAACTACGCCGACGCCACCAACCTAAAGGAGGCGCTGATCTATGACATGTACCAGTATCTCGGCGCGGACGCCTCCCTCTATAATTACGCCAAAATTTCACTCAACGGGGAATATTGGGGCGTTTACCTGGCCCTGGAGGGCGTGGAGGACAGCTTCCAGCTCCGCAACTACGGCACGGAGAGCGGGGAGCTTTATAAGCCGGAGAGCATGGACATGGGCGGCGGGAAGGCCCAAGACAGGCCGGATGGGATGCCGGAGGGGACCGAGGACGGCAAAGACTTCGGCAACGGGGGAGCACCGGACGCGCCGAACCAGACAGACGCCGCAGAAAACGCCGAGCAGCCGGGCGGCATGGACAGGAACAGCGGCGGCGCAGACCTCAACTACACCGACGATGACCTGGACAGCTATGAGACGATCTGGGACGGGGAAGTCACCAAGACGAACCAGGCCGACCACGAGCGGGTGGTCAAGGCCCTGAAAAACATTGCGGCGGGGAACGACCTGGAGACTTACATGGACATCGACAACCTCCTGCGCTACATGGCGGTCCATGTCTTCTCCGTCAACGAGGACAGCTTATCCGGGACGATGGCCCACAACTACTATCTCTATGAGTCGGACGGAAAGCTGAGCCTCATCCCCTGGGACTACAACCTGGCCCTCGGCGGCATGGGCGGCATGGGTGGCATGGGCGGCGGGATGCCCGGCGGCTCCGGCGAAACAGAGGAGAGCAGCGAGGCCACCAGCGTGGTGAACAGCCCCATCGACGATGCCTTCTCCGGTACGGACTTCTTCGATACGCTCCTGGAGAACGAGACGTATCACAGCCAGTATGAGGCCTATTTGCAGCAGCTGGTCAGCGAGTACATCAACGGCGGCGGCTTTGACGCCTTCTATGAGCGCGTCCGCAGCCAGATCGACGAGCTGGTGGAAACAGACCCCACGGCCTTCTACTCCTATGACGAGTACGAGACGGCGGCGGAAACGCTCTACCAGGTGGTGAAGCTGCGCGGTCAGTCCATCCAGGGGCAGTTGGACGGGACCATCCCCTCCACCGAGGAGGCCCAGCGCGACAGCGACGCCCTAATTGATGCCTCCGACCTGGACGTAAGCGTCATGGGCACCATGAACATGGGCGGCGGCAACGGAGCTGGCGGACCGGGTGGACCGGGCGGCACAGGCGAATCGGATGGTGCAGAACCGCCGCAGTTCGACGGCAACGGGCAAGCACCAGGAAAGCCGCAGAACAGCGAAAACGAAGAAGAAACAGAACATTAAGCCAAAAAAGGACAGGGACAGCACGGCGCTGTTCCTGCCCTTTGCTGCGGCAGAGCCTTAAAATTCCACGACGTATTCCGGCCCCAAGACCACCGGCCCGCTGACGGTGAGGCGCTGGAGCCGACCGCCCTTGACGACGGCATCCGTGTCCAGCGCTCCGCCGGGCTGCCGGATGGTCAGCCGGTGGTGTCCGTCGGTCCCGTGCCGGGCCGACCAGGCCGCCGCCGCCCCCGCCGCCGCCACGCCGCAGGGGAGGGGGGTGAGATCCGCCTCGCCCGCCTGCCAGCGGACGGCGGACAGACTGCCCGCCCGGAAATTCCAGAGCAGGGCGGCGGCAGCGGGGACCTCGTTCTCCCGCGCCAGCGTGTCCAACGCCGGGGCCAGGACGGCCTCTTCCGGCAACGCCGCCCCGGAGCGCAGCACGCAGACCAGCCCCGGCAGGCAGACCATCGGCGCTGTTTCGGCTTTGGACAAAAAGGGCCGGGATCCCATCCACAGGGGCAGGGGCAGGTCCGCCGCCCCATGCCCCGCCAGGGGGTTGAGCTGGACGGTGCAGGGGGCGTCGCTCCCGCCGATCTCCACGGGCAATTTTTTGTCCCGCCGGATGCCCCGGCCCACGGCGAAGGACAGGCCCCCCAGCAGCAGGGCCGTGCCGCTGACGGCTCCGGTCACGGTCTCGACCCGGACCACGCCCTTGCCCTGGGGCGGGGCCAGAAAGAACACGTCCTTGGCCCCCAGCTCCCGGATGGCCTTCAGCTTCCCGGCGATGACCGGGCGGTCCGCCGCGTCCACCGGGGTCTTCACCAGCAGCACCGGCCAGGTGGAGAGACCGGCCGTTTGAAAAGACAGCTTCACAGAAATTCCCTCGTTTCCTCCCGCCCTCCCGGCCGCCCGCCCTGGGGGGCGAAGGGTTGGAAAAACACGGGTTTTGTGGGTATTGTAGCATAAAACCCCCGTTTGGTAAAGGTTTCGTCGGGATTTCTCCCAAAAACGGTGACAATATTTTGCGGAAACTTTACAAATTAGGTGTTTTCAGCGGCTGTCAGATATGATATAATACCATGAACTATGGAGATTTCTCATCGAATCCAACGACCCGATGACATTTTTGATGCAGAACGATCGTCAGGAGGATGATACTGCTTATGCGTTACGACGATTACGACGATTACAGCCGCTCTTACAGAGGGAGCTCCCGCCGGGGCTCCTTTGATGCTTCCGGTAGCCGGGACTATGACTATTACGACCGGGACTATCGCAACGGCGGCACCTACGACCGGTACGACCGGGCGCTCTATGGCCGGGACTATGACAACTACGACGACTATGACCGGGGCTACGACCGCTACTCCACCAGGGGCTACGACAACTACAACACCCGCTCCCGCCGGGACGATGACATCGACCTGTCCGACTGGGAGCGCACCGCCCCCGACTGGGAGGATCACGGCGCCAGCCGGAAGAAGAAGTCCTCTTCCTCCTCCGGTGCCAGCCGCAGCCGTTCCTCCGGCCCCTCGTCCCGCAGCTCCGGCAGCCGGGACCGGGACCGCCACCGTTCCTCGTCCGGCTCCGGCCGGGACAGAGATCGGGATCGGGACCGCCGCCGGTCCGCCGCCGGCTCCGGCCGCGACCGGGACTACGACCGGGACCGCCGCAGCAGCCGCAGCCGGGACTATGACCGCGACTACGACCGAGACCGCCGCCGCCGGGATCGTGACCGGGACCGGGATTACGACCGGGGCGGCCGCCGGGGGGGCTTCATGCAGTTTTTGCCCATCATCATCGGCCTGGTGGTGATCGTGCTGGCGGTGCTGGTGATCCGGTCCATGGTGGCCGGCAAGGGCGACTATAAGATCGACTTCTCCACCCCGGAGATCGTGGTGGGCGAGACCGCCACCGCCACCTTAAACACCGGCAGCACAAGCTCGTCCAACGGCAGCAGTGAGCCGACCGTCACCTGGACCAGCAGCGAGAACAACGTGGTCACCGTCGAGGGCGACGGCCTCACCGCCACCCTCACCGCCGAGAGCCTGGGCAGCGCCACCATCACCGCCTCCATCGACGGCGAAAAGGTCGCCAGCGGCACCGTCACCGTGGTGGAGAGCGCCACGGGCGTGGACAGCATCCGCGTGACCAACGAGAGCATCACCGTCCGCTCCGGCGAGACCTATCCCATCGACGCCACCGTGGTCATGGAGGACACGTCCAAGACCCCCGCCACCATCAAGTGGAGCAGCAACGACACGTCTGTGGCCACCGTGGACGACAAGGGCGTCGTCACCGCCAAGCAGGTGGGCAGCGCCATCATCAAGGGCGTGGCCGGGTCGAAGACCGTGGAGGTGGCCGTGAGCGTCGTGGAGAACCCCAACTCCACCCCCCATGACTCCACCAAGGACGCCGGAAACGCCGCCGACGACGGCAGCACCGGCACCACGACCAACAACAATAACACCACCGGCACCACCACCGGCGGCACCACGGGGTCCAACGACACCACCGGCACCGGGACCACCGGGAACACCACCACCGGCAGCACCGGCTCCAACGACACCACCGGGACCACCACTGGCGGCACCGGCACCGGGACCACCGGCGGAACCACAGAAGGGACCAGCACCGGCGACTCCGAAGAATAACGCAGACCAAGTGCGCGGACAGGCCCCCGGCCTGCCCGCGCATTTTCTCTCAGGAGGGATCCAAACCAATGTCTCATCATCCGACCCGCAAAAAACTCTTTTCCAAGCTGGGCCAGGACCGGCAGGTCTCCGAGACCGTCCGCTTGGGCCTGCTGCTGGCCCTCTCCGGGGGCCTCATGGACGCCTACTCCTACCTGTTCCGCGGCGAGGTCTTTGCCAACGCCCAGACGGGCAACATCCTGCTCTTCAGCGTGAACCTCTCCCAGGGCAACTGGGGCGTGGTCAAGGAGTACGGCTGCCCCGTGCTGGCCTTCGGCGCGGGCATCGCCCTGGCCTTTCTCATCCGGCAGCATTTCCAGCGCCGGAAGATCCGCCTGCACTGGCGGCAGATCGGCGTGCTGATCGAGATCGGGGTGCTGATCTTCGTGGCCTTCCAGCCCCAGACGAGGAATCTGCTGGCCAACAGCCTGACCTCCCTGGCCTGCGGCTTCCAGGTGGAGGCCTTCCGTAAAATTCACGGCAACTCCATCGCCACGACCATGTGCATCGGCAACTTCCGGGCCGGCCTGCACGCCCTGGGAGAGTATTGGTTCTCCCGCAAGAGAAGCGACCGCAACAAGGCCCTGACCTATTTCATCGTCATCGCCTTTTTCGCCCTGGGGGCCGTCCTGGGCAGCCGCCTCATCGCCCGGATGGGGCAGTGGGCCATCCTGTGCAGCAGCGCCCTGCTGGCCGCCTGCTTCCTGCTCATGTTCATCCAAACCGAAGAAGAAAAACGGGACGCCCTTTGACGAACCACCGAGGTGTGTGCTATACTGTGTTAGCAGATCGGGCAAGATTCTTCAAGGAAAGCAAGGAGGGAAACGCGATTATGAGCAAGATTTTGGAAGACATGAGACGACAGTCTTATCAAGAGGGCATAAAAGCGGTTGCGCTTCGCATGCTGGAATCTCAAAAACTTTCGTTGGAGGAAATTTCTGCGCTGTCCGGACTTTCTTTGGACGAAGTGAAAAAGCTGAGCGAAACCAAAACGGCTTGACCCAAACGAGAAAACAAAGGCTGAGAACCCATTTTCCGGTTCTCAGCCTTTTTCTTTTCAGCAAGATAAAAAATAAAAATTTAGCGCTTCAGCTCGATCGTTACGTTCCCCTCCGGGTCGATGGCCAGGCTCATCTGGCGGATGTGCTTCTCGTAAAACTGCTGCCGCTCGGCGGGCGTCATGGAGATGCGGGTGGCGTGGAGGGCGTTGTCGAACATCTCGTTGACGTTCAGGTGGATGGCCCTGCTCAGGGTCTGGTTCAGAGCCTTGAAGAGGGCGCTGCGGCGGATCTCCTCGGCGTTGCCGGAGTAGAAATCGTCGATGAAGCAGTAGAAGATCTCAGAGTCGGCCAGGGCCTTCTTCATGTCGATGCCGCATTTCTCCCGCTCCACCATGACCAGGAATTTGGCGTGGGGCATAGAGGTGATGAGGCCCCAATAGTCGGAGTCGCTGGAGACGATGAGGAAGGAGTCCACGTTGTTGCGGTAGTGCTCCTCGCAGGCGCGGGCGGTGAGGGTGATGTCCACCAGGGATTTGTTCTGCTTCACCCGCTCGATCATGATGTGCTCCACGGTCAGGTCGGTGTAGTCCTCCAGCATTTTCCAGGCCGAGGCGGCGTGGACATCGTTGAAGAGGATGATGCGGCTGATCTTCCGGGTGTATTGCTCGTCCAGGTTCCGCAGGGTGGCGCAGAGGCGGTAGGGGTCGGAGTTTTCGCAGTCGACCACCATGACGACCTTTTCGCTCTCCTCCAGGAAGTCATAGATGCTGCCCTTGACGTAGCTGCTCACGTCGGAGACCCGGCTGTACTCGGAGAATCTGTCGTTGTGCCACTCATACAGCAGGGTGGCAAAGCGCTTGTCGTTGTAGAGGACGTTGCCCTCCTTGGCGGGGACCCAGTTGATGTAGACCTGATAGGGGTAGTCGGACCGGTTGGCATAGTAGCGGTCGGCGGCGGCTTTGGTGCCCGCCTCGGTCAGGCCGTCGGGCATGACGATGAGGTCCCGGATATACTCCCAGTTGAGCCACAGGGGGAAGAGGGGCTTGCAGTTGTTGATCCGGTCGGAGATGACCCGGTTGATCTCGATGATGTGCTGGTAGAGCTTGATGCTGGACTTTTTGATGAAGCGCACCCCGTCCAGCTCCAGCTGGTTGATGCTCTCCACGGGGACATACTCCGGCATGGTCAAAATGGAGCGATGCTCAAAGCGCATCCCCTCGTTGATATACTTAAAATTTCTTTGGATGGCCGTGCGGATCAGGCAGAGATTGCGGATGATCCGGGCGTTTTTTTCTTTGTCCAGCCGGTCATAAATGTCTAGCTGCGGCGGCTCATGTTCGTTTTCAAACATTCGTTTGGGGACACCGATGAGATAGGCAACACGCGAGACCAGGTCGCGGGTGCTGTTTCGATAAAAAGTTCTTTCTTCTGCCTCCATGGGCTGGGTCGGATCGGCAAAGCTGGGCTGAAATTCGTTTTGTTCTTGCATGGTCTCACTCCTTTCTGCAAGAGGATGGGAAGGGGAATGGCGGGCCGCAGGGGTCTGCGGCCCCTACATGGGGGGGATTCCGGGCGACGGGAAGGGACCGGGCGGGCCGCAGAGGTCTGCGGCCCCTACGAGGGGGATCGGGGGGAGCCCCGTTAAATTTCTCGGCGGCCTTCTAAGGCACGCATGAGGGTGGCGTCATCGGCATACTCTAAATGGCCGCCCACGGGCACGCCGTAGGCCAGGCGGGTGACTTTGACGCCAAAGGGCTTTAACAGGCGGGAGAGATACATGGCGGTGGCCTCGCCCTCGGTGTCGGGGTTCGTGGCCATGATGACCTCGCGCACCTCGCCCTGGGCCACGCGGTCGAGCAGGGACTTGATGTGCAGGTCGTCCGGTCCCACGCCGTTCATGGGGGAGAGGACGCCGTGGAGGACGTGGTAGCGGCCGTTGTATTCTCTGGCCCGCTCCATGGCGATGACGTCCTTGGGGTCCGCCACCACGCAGATGACGCTGCCGTCCCGCTTGTCGCTGGCGCAGATGGGACAGAGTCCGTCCCCCTCCGTCAGATTCTGGCAGACGGGACAGAGCGCGATGGTGTGCTTGGCGTTCCGCACGGACTGGGCAAAGGCCTCCACCTCCTCCTCCGGCAGGGAGAGGACGAAGAAGGCCAGGCGCTGGGCGGTCTTGCGGCCGATGCCCGGCAGGCGGGCAAACTGCTCCACCAAGGCCTCCAGGGCAGGGGGAAAATATTCCATAGGGATCGGGTTCCTCTTTTCTTGGGGGATTGCAGATTTTATTGACCCCGCAGGATGCGAATGGCTTCCGCCGGGTCCTTGGCGCCGTAGACGGCGCTGCCGGCCACCAAGACATCGGCGCCGGCTTCCACGACGAGCGGGGCCGTCTTGGGGTCCACGCCGCCGTCTACCTCCAGGCGGCAGTCAGGATTCAGTTCCTGGATATACTGGCGGATCTTCTGGATCTTGGGCAGCTGGTCGGTCATAAACTTCTGGCCGCCAAAGCCCGGCTCCACGGTCATCACCAGGATGAGGTCCACGTCCTTCACATAGGGCAGCACGGCCTCGGCGGCGGTGATGGGCCGCAGAACGATGCCCTTCTTCACGCCCTTTTTGTCCATGGCGTCCAAGGCGGCGCGGATGCCGGGAGGCATGTCGGCTTCCAGATGGATGGAGAGCAAGTCGGCCCCGGCGTCGGCAAAGGCGTCGATGTAGCGCACGGGCTTTTCGATCATCAGGTGGACATCCAGGAACATGTCCGTGGCCTTCCGCAGGGATTTGACCACAGGCACGCCGATGCTGATGTTCGAGACGAACATGCCGTCCATCACGTCCACGTGCAGCCAGTCGGCGGAGCTGACCCGCTGGACCTCCCGGCCCAGGTCGGCGAAGTCGGCCGACAGGATGGAGGGTGCGATGAGAGTCATAGTACAGTTCATTCCTTTCTTTGCTAGGATGGGTGCTCCCGGTTCGGACAGGGCGGCACACCCGGCTGCCCTGTCGCATAGGATACGGCAAGCGGCGGCGGAGACGCAGGCCCCTGGCCTGCCCCGCCCAGGAGCACCGGGACCGCCGCCGGTCTTTCCTCGCTCCCCGGACCGGCCCCGGCGGCGACGGCCCGGCCGCCCGCCGCATCATATAGCGCCTGCGTTCGGCGCGGGGCCTCGGTCCTGCGCCGGGGCGCAGACGAGAGAGAATGGTATCGTTTCCATTTTATCTGTCTTTTTCCTCCCTGTCAATGGAAACGAGTTCTTGACAGGGCTTCTTTCTCCGGGTAAAATATTACAATACGCAGGGAGTAGCGCCTTGCTCCCCCTGCTGATGTGAGTATCACTTTTTGGAAAGGATCGGTACAGCCCATGGCAAAGTATAAAAAGAAGCCCGTGCTGCCCATCTATACCATCGCCATCGTGTGGGTGATCTATACCCTGGTCCACCCGCTGTATCAGGTCTCGGACTATGTGTCTGTGATCCTGATCTCGGTGGTGGTCTTTATCGTGGCCAAGGGGGTCTTCCCCACCATCGAGGACGGCCCGGCCATCCCCCCGGAGCTGGTCCAACACGCCCACGAGCAGGCTGCGGCCGAGCAGACGGCGGCGCCGGCCCAGGCGGCACCCACCGCAGAGAACAAAGAGAAGGAAGCGCAGACCGCGCCAGCTGAGACCGCTCCCCAGGAGCCGTCGCCGGAGGAAGAGAAGAACTCCCGGAGCTGACCAGGCCTTGCTTGGAGGTTTCCCATGAAATTTTTTAGAAAGACATCCGTCGCTGTCCTCCTGACTGCCCTGGTGGTAGTGCTGTGCTGCGTGTGGGGCTATACGCGAGCCTACACCTCCGTGCAGCAGCAGGAGGAGACCCAGAGCCAGCGGGCGGGGGAGAACAACTTAAACTATTTCCTGCGGCAGTTTCAGGACGATGCCAGGCTCTTTGACCTGGACACCACCGACACCCTGGCCCGCAGCGACCTGGAGCTGAACAACACCTACGGCACCATGCTGGCCCTGCGCACGGCCAACTACCTCAACGGCCAGGACATCGAGACCTACGCCAAGGACTACTTTGCCGCGCAAAAGCTGGGCCGGACGGACATGCTTCTGGTCATCGAGGTGAACAGCCGCGCCTGGTACCTGGTCTACGGCCCCGGCCTGCGCTCCTACGCCGACGGGAACCAAGCTCTGGCGACCCTGGTGCGGGAGAATCTGGACGACGCCTTTTTCGACGGTGAGAGCAACCAGGGCATCCTGAGCCTGTTCGAGGACCTGGAGACCTGGTGCAAGGACAATCTGCCGGAGGTGGAGCCGGTGGTCCAGTCCGGCATCCCATCTTTGCAGATCAACGATAAAGTCCAGGTCATCTCCCTCTGGGATGTGTTCGTGAACATCATCTTCACCCTGCTGGTGAACATCTGGTGGATCATCCTGCTGCTGGTGGCCCTGAACGTGGTGGACCGCTACCGCTTCCAGAAATACGTGGAGCGCCACCTGCCCGACAACGGCGACGAGCCCACAGCCCCCTTCCACCCCATCCTCTTCTGGCACCGCCAAGGCTCCCGCTGGTACGGCCGGATGCTGGACCTGGTCATGGACCTGGAAAACGAGACGGACGAGGACGAAGCGGACCAGCCCGCTGACGACGCGGAACCGACCGACACCGACCAGGCTAACGACGCCAACAAACCCGCCGACGCCGACCAGCCCACGCACCCCTGACCTTTCTTAATAAACTGCAAAATTCCCACAGCCCGGTTTGGATCGGGCCGTGGGAATTTTTTGTCGGCTCACTGTTTGCGAAAGACGTGGACGCGGAACGAGATCTGCGTGTCCAGCTCGTCCAGCGCTGCCAGACGCTCGGTCCCCGCTTTGGGCGTCTTCCAGAAATAGGGGGTCATCTGGAACAGGTCCGAGATGGTCTGCTGGTCGGGCAGGTGGATGGTCTCGTCGATTGCCCGGACCTCCAGATACTCGAAGCCCGCGTAGGGGGTGCGCTTTTCCTCGTTGGGATAGGGCTGGTCATACAGCACCTCTTTCAGCTGCCAGAGATGCCTGGCCCCCGGCACCACATAGAAGTAGACCCCGCCGGGCTTCAGCACCCGCAGAAACTCCTCCAAGGCCAGGGGGGAGAAGCAGTTGAGCAGCAGGTGAACGGCCTCGTCCGCCACGGGCAGATTGTAGACCGAGGCTACGGCAAACTCTGCCGCCTTTTCCCGCTTCGCCGCCCGGCGCAGGGCGTGCTTGGAGAGATCGATCCCCGCCAGCATCGGGGCTTTGCCCGCCCGGTCCAACGCCTGGAACACGGCGGCGCTGTAATACCCCTCGCCGCACCCGGCGTCTAAAATGCGGACGTGCTCCGGGGCGTAGGCACAGGCCAGCTCCGCCAGCGTATCCCGCAGGGGGGCGTAGTAGTCCCCGGAGAGAAAGCGGTTGCGGGCGGTGGCCATGCCCTTGTCGTCGCCGGGGTCCTTGGAGTGCATCTTGTTGGCGGGCAGCAAGTGGACGTAGCCCGCCGCCGCCCGGTCAAAGCTGTGGCCCGTGGGGCAGGTGTAGCGCTTCTCCTCCCGCGTCAGCGCGGCGGCGCAGAGGGGACAACGAAATAAACTTTCCATGCAGTCAGACTTCCTTTCTTGTTCCGACCCATCCCAGGGTGACTTATAGGGCGACGATGGTCTTCACCAGCGCCGGCGGTTTTTCCGCCATGAGATGGAACGCCGTCTCCACCTGGTCCAGGCCCTGGAAGCGGTGGGTGATGAGGGGCACGGGGTCCACCCGGCCGTATTGCAGCAGGGCCAGGAGCTTTTCCATCCGCGCCCGCCCGCCGGGGCATTCGCCGCCCCGGATCGTCTTGTTGCCCATGCCGAAGCCGTAGCGGACGTTGTTCAGCGGCAGGTCGCCATAGGTCGTGAAGTAATTCACGTTCCCGACGGTCCCGCCCCAGCGGACCATGGCCACGGCCTGGCCCAGGGCTTCCGTGCCGCCCCCGGCGCAGATACAGCAGTCGGCCCCCTGCTTGTGGGTCAGCTCGTAGATCTGGCGCTCCACGTTGCCCTCTTTGTAATTCACGAGGTCCGTGGCCCCATAGAACCTGGCCAGCTCGACGCCGGCCTTCCGGCTGCCGATGGCGATGATCCGCCCGGCCCCCCGGAGCCTGGCCCCGGCAATGGCCATGAGGCCCACGGGGCCAACACCCATGACCACGACGGCGTCCCCCGGCCGGACCTCCGCCAGCTCCGCGCCGTAGAGGCCCGTGTTCAGCATGTCCGCCGCCATGACGGCCCCTTCCGGCGAAACGCCCGGGGGGATGCGGGCGGCGTTGGCGTCGAGATCCCGGATGAGGGCATACTCGGCCAGGAGGCCATCCTCGGAGTTGGAGAGCTTTTGGCCGGTGATGAGTCCGGCGCAGTGCTGGTGTGCCCCCAGCTGGGAGGGCACAGTCCGCCAGTCCGGCGTGACCGGCGGCACGACCACGAGCTCGCCCACCTGGAATTCTTTCACGCCCTCGCCCACCGCGACGATCTCCCCCAGGCCCTCGTGCCCCAGAATACGACCGGGCTTGAGACAGTCGATCTCGACATTGTGGACATCCGATGTACACGGGGAGACCAGCAGGGGACGGATGACCCCGTCGAACCCCGTGGGCTGGGGGATCGGCTTCTCGACCCACCCGGCCGTCCCGTCGCCAAGATAGGCAAAGGCTTTCATCATACGCATGGCAGAGGACCTCCTTCGGCTTAGTCAGTGAAAAATATTGTACAAAAATAACCGCCTAGTGATGAGTAGACGGTTATTTTTATAACATCGAAAATTAGGTTACAGAGATTCTGCGTCTTGGATGATGGAGGATCGCCTTCAAGCATTGACTTGTTGAAGATAGAACTCGCTCTCCGCCACACGGGTCACAAAATCATATTCCAAGCGGGTTGCACGAGAGGGTGTAATGTTATATCGTTTGAACACGCTTCGCAGGTATGCAAAGTATTCCCGGTCTTCCACTGTCAACGGGGCCACCCAGCCCAGAGAAGCTCCCTCGGCTTCTGCTTTTAATACGTCATTTTTGTTCATTCAGCCATCAAGCTCCTTTCCGAAAGTATACCATGAAACCCACTCGAAAACAAGAAATATTCTGAGGAAACCACAGGACAAAGCCCCACGGCAGCTATTGACAGAGCCTGTTTCAGCAGGTACAATAAACCTAATTTTTTGATGAGGTGGATTGTATCTTGCGTAGGAGTGAACCGATTTTTCGTTCTGTCGAAAACGAGACTGGAGGGGAGTTTGCAGAGCAGATCCTCTCCGATCTGATCACAGAGGGCTTCTCTGGGGAGGAACTGTTGCAAAAGTTCAAGGAGAGACAGGCACAGGTACGCCCCGCTGTGGAGGCGATGATCGCCCAGGCCGAGGGCGCTGCCCAGGGCACCGAGGCCTATGAGAGCTATGAGGAATTAAAGCAGTATATGAAATAACGATAGAACAGAGCTTCATGCTATTGCCATTCTGCTAGCATGAAGCGTTTTTATTCTTATCTGCTTTCAGAAAAATGGTGTTGATGGTGTACTTCTCAAAAGCCCCTCTGACTTGTCTTTTCGTCAGTTTATGGTATAATAGTATCTCTATCTGACAACTGACCTGCCGGCCAATTTCGCCGGAGAAAGGAGGACCTATGCAGGAGATCATTTCTCAGATCGTTGCCCGCGTGCAGACGATCTTCTCCCAGCTGGGCGACCAGGTCCGCGCCGCCATGGAAAACGCTGCGGCGGGCAAGGCCATTCTTGCCGCCCTGGACGTGATCCTGCCCGTGGCCAGCGGCGTATTGCGTATTTTGGCCGTGTTTGTGGCCATTTTGATCATCGTCCGCTGCTGTCGCTCCATCTTCCGGGAGAAGCCCGGCAAGGAGATCTGGGGCTGGCTGACCCTGGCCGACGGGGCCAGGCTGGAGCTGTGCCACTGGGAAAACGCCATCGGCCGCGGAAAGTGGGCCGACGTGGACCTGGACTTCCCCACCGTTTCCCGCAGCCACGCCGCCCTCTTGCGGGACCACAAGGGCAACTGGACCCTCCAGCCCCTGCAAACCAAAAACGGCACCCGCGTCAACGGCAAAAAAGTGACCACCACCGTCCCCGTCCAGACGGGGGATGTGATCGACCTGGGCGGGGTAGGCATGGAGTTCTACGCCATCAGCGAGGCCGAGGAACGGGAGCAGGCCATGCGCTGGGGCGTGGCCGAGCGGCCCCTCAGCCCCGGCCGGACCCTGGGCTGCCTCATGGTCTTTCAGCTGATGCTGGCCGTGCAGTGCCTGCCCGGCCGGGAAAAGGGCGAGGTGGCCATGATCGCCGTGGCCTTTGGCATTTTAATGGCGGCCATGTGGTTCACCTACGGCATCTACCGGGCCTTGAAGCGCACGGCCTTTGAGGCGGAGACCATCGCCTTTTTCCTATGCAGCATTTGCTTTGGCATCACGGCGGCCTATTCGCCCAAATCCCTGCTCACCCAGACCATCTGCCTGCTGCTGGGCATCGCCGTCTTCCTGACCCTCAGCGTGTTGCTGCGGGACCTGAAGGCCACCCTGTCCCTCCGCTGGCCGGTGGCTGTGCTGACGTGCTTGCTGCTCATCTTCAACGTGGTCTTAGGCTCCCGCATCTTTGGTGCCAAGAACTGGATCTCCATCGGCCCCATCGGCTTCCAGCCCTCGGAGTTTGTGAAGATCGCCTTTATCTTCACCGGCGCGGCCACGCTGGACCGGCTCTTTGCCCGGCGAAACCTGATCTTTACCGTCCTCTTCTGCGGCTTCTGCATGGGCTGTCTGGCCCTGATGAGTGACTTCGGCACGGCCCTGATCTTCTTCGTGGCCCTGCTGGTCATTGCCTTCCTGCGCTCCGGCGACGTGGGCTTTCTGGCCCTCATGGCCACGGCGGCCGGGGCCGGGGGCTGGATGATCTTGCAGTACAAGCCCTACATCGCCAATCGCTTCGGGGCCTGGCACCACGTCTGGGAGCACGCCGCCGACTCCGGCGGCTTCCAGCAGACCCGCACCATGTCCGCCATCGCCAGCGGCGGCCTCTTTGGCAAGGGGACGGGGGATGCCTCGTTCCTGAAAAACATCGGCGCGGCCAACACGGACCTGGTCTTCGGCGTCATCAGCGAGGAGTTTGGCCTGATCCTGGCCCTGTGTACCATCGTGATGCTGCTGGTGCTGGTGTTCTACGCGGCCCGGTGCGCGTCCACCGCCCGGTCCAGCTACTATGTCATTGCGGCCAACTCCGCGGTGGCGATGCTGGTGTTCCAGGCGACGCTGAACGTGCTGGGCGCGGTGGACATCCTGCCCCTGACGGGCGTGACCTTCCCCTTTGTGTCCATGGGCGGGTCCAGCATGATCTCCTGCTGGGGCCTCTTGGCCTTCATCAAGGCGGCGGACACCCGGCCAAACGCCAGCTTTACCCTCCAGCTGCCCAAGCGCATCCGGGGATGGATCCCGCCGGATTCCGACCGGATGTACGGCGGTTACAGCGACTGGAATGACTATGACGACGACTACGATGACTACGACGGGTACGACGACTATGACGCGTATGATGACCGCAGCGATGACGATGGCTACGGCTATGACGACGGCGGCCTGGCCCGCGACCCCGGCAACTGGGATGACCTGATCGACGGCCCCCTCTGGCCGGAGGACGAGCCCCCCAAACGCAGAACGACCGGCAGGACCGGCGGAAGGAGGGAAAGCAGATGAAACGACTCAGACGACGGACCCTCATCTCCATCCTTCTGGCCATGGTCCTGGCCGTGGGCGTGGCCTTCTTCTGCATCAAGCTGGTGCGAAACGGCGACGACTGGGTGGGCTTCTTCGGCACGAAGTATTATTCCTCCGGAGCCATCTATGACGCCAACGGCACCGTCCTCTACGACGGCCAGACCAAGACCTACGCCGAAAACGCCAAGACGCGCATCGCCACCCTCCATCTGGTGGGCGACGAGAACTTTGGCACGTCCCTGCGCTCTGTCCTGGCCAGCCGCCTGACGGGCTACAACTTCGTGACCGGCACGTCCCTGGGCAGCCACGACGTGACCCTCACCGTGGACGCCTCGCTCAACGAGACGGCCTACGCCGCCCTGAACGGGCACAAGGGCGTGGTGGCAGTCTATGACTACACCACCGGGGCAGTGAAATGCCTGGTGAGCGCCCCGTCCTATGACCCCAGCAACCCGCCCTCCAACATCGACGGCAACCCGGCCTATGACGGCGTGTACTTAAACCGCTTCTTCTCCGGAACCTTCCCGCCCGGCTCGACCTTTAAGCTCATCACCACGGCGGCGGCCATCGAGCAGAAGAAGGATCTGTCCGAGTTCCGTTACAGCTGCACCGGCAAGCTGCAAGTGGGGGACGACGTGATCACCTGCCCCTATGCCCACGGGCAGAACATGGACATCGACCAGTGCCTGGCCTGCTCCTGCAACGGGGCCTACGCTACCCTGGCCATGGAGCTGGGCGGCAACACCTTGCAGAAGTACACGAAGCAGGCCGGCCTGCTGGACAGCCACAAGGTCTGCGGCATCAACACGGCCAAGGGCAGCTTCGAGGTCGAGCCGGACGGCAGCGCCCACCTGGGCTGGTCCGGCGTGGGCCAGGATAAGGACCTGGCAAACCCCTGCGCCCTCATGACCCTCATGGGCGGCATCGCCAGCGAGGGGGAGGCCGTGGTCCCCAAGCTGGTGGCCAAGGAGAGCGTCACCGGCACGGCCCTCCCCGCCGCCTTCCCAGACGGGAAGGAGACGTACAGCGTGTTCTCCCAGTCGACCTGCCAGCGCCTGAAGGCCATGATGCGGAACAACGTGACCAGCCAGTACGGGCAGAGCCAGTTCGGCGACCTGGCCGTCTGCGCCAAGTCCGGCACCGCCGAGGTGGGCAGCGGCGAGCCGCACGCCTGGTTCACCGGATTCATTGATGACCCCGACCACCCCCTGGCCTTTGTGGTCCTGGTGGAAAACGGCGGCGGCGGGGCCAAGGTCGCCGGTTCCATCGCCGCCAAGGTCCTCTTGCAAGCCACGGCGGAGTGAAGCGAAGAAAGAATACCACCCATAGAAAAAGGGCTGTTGCAAACAAATGCAACGGCCCTTTTTGTCGAACTGGATCAGATCAGATTGCTTGGGATCAAGAGATTCTCTCGATCGATGGGGAACGGCTGCGGGAACATGCAAACCAGACCGCCCATACCCTTCTCCAGCGTCGTTTTCTCAATGACGCTGAATTTCTTGACCTCTTTTTTATCCGGGTTTGCGCTCTTTTTGATCTCCAGAGGATGGATCTTGCCGTTTTCCTCCACGAACACATCGATCTCTTTGGCGTTGGCATCCCGGTAGAACGTCAAGAGCGCCGTGTCACGGGCATAGGCGTAGTTTTTGACCAGCTCCATGACGACATAATTCTCATAGAGGTGCCCGCTGGCAGCGCCGTCCCGCAGGGACTCCATGGTCAGCCAGCGGGTGAGATAGGCGCACAGCCCGGTGTCGCAGAAATAGAGTTTTGGTGTTTTGACCAGACGCTGCAATTCGTTGTTGGAGTATGGCTCCAGCAAATACACCACGTCCATGTCCTGCAAGATGGCAAGCCACTTTTTCGCCGTGGCTTCAGAGATCCCTGCTGCCTCGCCCAACGTTCTATAATTGACCAGATTCCCGACCAGAGCAGCGCAGGCGCGGATGAAGCGCTTGAAGGCCTGCACATCTTTGATCCCCTCGTCATTGACGGCATCGGCGACCAGGTAGTTGTCGAGGTAGGACTGGTAATAGGTCTGTGCCTGCTCAGGGGTCGCGTGCTGCACATCAATGTAGCCGCCCTTCCAGATGTGTTCAAAGACGTCGTTGATGTCATTGTCCGGCAGCAGCGCTTTTCGGCTTTGCAGACACGCCATGGTGAAATCCAGGGGAGCAGGGTCCAGAACGCCTGCTTTTTCCCGTTGGGACAGCCCATACAGATGCAGGATGCCAAGACGGCCTGCCAGGGATTCCTGCGACTTTTCCATGATTTTTTTGCGCTGAGAGCCGGTCAGCCAAAACTGCCCCCGCAGGTCGCTTTCGTCACATAGGATCTTAATGGTTTCCAGCAGCTCCGGTGCTTTCTGGATCTCGTCGATCAGAATGGGGGGCTTATACGTCTGAAAAAATAAACGGGGGTCATTCTGTGCCAGCTCCCGCAGGAAATCATCGTCCATGGTCACAATGGTCCGGTGCTGCTGCTTGGCCAATTGCTTGAGCATGGTAGACTTGCCCACCTGGCGGGCGCCGATGACAAGAACGGCTTTGAAAAAGCGGTCCATTTCCAGGAACTTTCGTTCCAGCTCACGGTCAATATATTCCATGTGCACCTCCTAAAATGACGGCGATCCGAACTGTAGTATTATTATATCATAAAAAACGGGGAAGTCAACGACGCTGCGGAAGGCGTCTGAAGACAGAAAAAGGCTGTTGCAATTCGAGGTTGCAACAGCCATTTTTTGATGGATTTGACAGGGGGCACGGGGGCAGAAGAGAGAATTACTTGCCGCGCAGGACGTCGGTCTGGGACAGGACGTGATCCACGGCACCGGTGAAGGAGTGGTACTCCTCCATGAGCTTATCCAGATACTCTTCGCCACTGGGGGTGATGGTGAAGTAGATGCGGATGCGGTTGTCGTCGGAGACGACCTTGCCGTCCTCCTTGATATACTGGAAGCTTTGCAGGCGGTAGATGGCCTGATAGAGCGTGTTGAAGGCGATCTTGCCATCGCTCATGTGGCTAATCTCCTGCATCATCTCATAGGTGTACATCTTCTTCTGGCGCAGGACAAAGAGCACCAGCATTTCGGTGGTGGCCTTTTTCAGCGCTTCACGGATGCTTGCGGGGGTCCCGCTGGTTTTTGCACGTTTTCTTTCAGCCATAGCGGAAGGTCCTTTCTGTTTTGGGATTGGGAAGGGAAGCCGGCGCTCCGGGAAGAGGAACGGGTTTTCTCCTTGGAAGAGCGGCCCGCGCAGCTAGGACGTCCCGCTTCCCCTGTCGCCTTTGGCGGGGTACGGTCCTCACGTGGGAACTTCCGATTCTATATACTAATACATGCTTTTTCATTTGTCCATTATCTTTTGTAAATTTCTATGGTTTTGTAAAAATTTTATAAAAAATAGTACATGGAACAGGAAAAATACCTGGAAAAAAGAAGTCGATTTTGGCGAAAACGCAAAAAGCGATGCGGCGTTTACCGGATCCCCCAGGCCGGACGAAGCCCTTCCAGCTCCTTCACCAGGCCCTCCGGCATGACCCGGTCGCAGCCCAGGGTCTTGAGATGGAGGGTCACGTTGGCCATTTGCTCCAGGCACTCCAGGCGGAAATAGGCCCGCTCCATGGTCTCGCCCCAGGTGACGGCCCCGTGATACTCCAGCAGCAGGGCGCGGTAGTCCCGGCAGTAGGGGGCCACGCTGTCCGCCACCCCCTGGGACCCCGGCAGGGCGAAGGGGGCCACGGGGACCGTGCCCAGCTGGACCACGGCCTCCTGCAGGACAGGCCGGTCCAGAGGGATGCCGGCGGCGGCGAAGGCGGTGGCGGCGGGGGGATGGGCGTGGACGACGGCCCGCACGTCGGGGTTCTCCTGGTAAATACGAAGGTGCATCTTCGTCTCGGAGGAGGCCTTGCGGGTGCCTGCCAGGACGTTCCCGTCCAGGTCCAGCTTCACCAGCATGTCCTCGGTCATGAAGCCCTTGGAGACGCCGGTGGGGGTGACCCAGAGGGCGTTCTCGCCCACGCGGACGGAGAGATTGCCGTCGTTGGCGGCCACCAGCCCCCGCTGATAGATCTTGAGACCGGCCTCGATGATCTGGGCCTTGGCCTCGGCGTCGGTGGGATAGGTGGAAGCGGCGCTCATGCCTTCGCCCCCTTTCCGGGGAAGAGCTTGGCGAAGCTCTCGGCAAAGGGCGGGTAGCAGATGCCCTTCTCCGTGACGATGGCGGTGATCAGCTCATGGTCGGTCACGTCAAAGGCGGGGTTGTAGCACTTGACCTCCGGCAGGGAAGAGGGCTTGGAGAAAAATTTCTCTTTGATCTCCGCCCCGTCCCGCAGCTCGATGGGGATGTGGTCCCCGTCGGGGCAGGTGAAGTCGATGGTGGAGGAGGGGCCGAGGACGTAGAAGGGGATGCCGTAGTGCTTGGCTAAGATCGCCACGCCGGAGGTGCCGATCTTGTTGGCGGTGTCCCCGTTCCGGGCCACCCGGTCGCAGCCGACAAAGCAGGCGTTGATCTTGCCCTGCTTCATCACGAGACTGGCCATGTTGTCGCAGATGAGGGTGCAGTCGATGCCCGCCCGCTGAAGCTCATAGGCGGTCAGGCGGGCGCCCTGTAAGAGGGGCCGGGTCTCGTCGCAGAAGGCGTGCAGGGGGATGCCCCGCTCCTGGGCCAGGAAGAGAGGGCCAAGGCCCGTGCCATAGCGGGAAGTGGCCAGCGGCCCGGCGTTGCAGTGGGTCAGGATGCCGTCTCCGGCCTTCACCAGGGACAGGCCATACTCGGAGATGGCGGTGCACATGGCGATGTCCTCCTCGTGGATGGCCTTGGCCATTTGCCCCATGGCGTCCTGAATGGCGGAGATGTCCGCGCAGGGCATGGACTGGACCACGGCCAGCACCCGGTCCAGCATGTGCCGCAGGTTCACGGCGGTGGGGCGGGAGCTGTTGAGGTAGTCCCGGTTCTTCTGGCACTCGGCCAGGAAGTCGGCGTAGCTTGTCGTCTTGGCCTGGAGGGCCAGGACATAGAGGGCGTAGCCGGCAAAGATGCCGATGGCCGGGGCCCCCCGCACCCGCAGGGTGGCGATGGCCTCATATAATTCTTCGGGGGTCTGTAACTCCAGATAGATCGTCTCGTTGGGCAGCAGGCTCTGGTCCAGGATGCGGACGGCCCGGCCGTCGTCGGAAAGGCGCACGTTGTCGATGTGCGTGACTTGCTTCAGTTCCATAGGTAAGGCTTCCCTTCTGATTTACAATGGTGACCCTATTCTAGCAAGAACCCGCCGGAAAAGCAACGAAAAGGGCCGCAATGGAGAAAAAGACGAAGGGGAAAGAGAATAAAAAAAGGCACTTGTGCAAAACGACGAAGCGAAAAAGCAGGAATGTGGGCGTGTCCCATCACGGCGGAGAGGGGAAGAACCGAACAAAAACCCCCTCCAAAGGGAAAGAAAGCCAAAGTTTTCAGGGAAAAGCGAAAACTGGCCGGAAAGGGGGATTGGAAAATGCAGGGAAACTTGCAGATGTAACGGTATTTTCTCCAGAAATTGTCGCAAATAATTTGTGCAAAAGGTGCATTTCATTTTTGGGAAAATGGTGTTATTATGGTCACAAGTTACAGAGGACCCCACGAAAAAGGTTCTCTGGCACAAGATTCAAAACGGTTTGGTATTGAGTAGCCAGCCGTGGCGAACCGGGACCTGCAACTGTAGGCCCCGGACCGATCCCTAATTTAACAATATTATAAATGGGAGGAATTTTCTATGAGACTGAAAGATACTGGTCTGACCGCTGCTGAGCTGAAGGCTCAGGTCAAGAAGTACATGATCGAGACCTACGAGCGTATGGACTTTGTCGCTGACTACGCTGAAGGCATCTATATGTACGACGAGAACGATCAGCCCTACCTGGACTTCTATGCAGGTATCGCTGTTAACTGCCTGGGCAACTGCAACCCCAAGGTGGTCAAGGCCGTTCAGGAGCAGTCCGCTCTGATCATGCAGACCTTCAACTATCCCTACACCATTCCTCAGGCCGTCCTCTCCAAGGAGATCTGCGAGACCATCGGCATGGATAAGGTCATGTATCAGAACTCCGGCGCTGAGGCCAACGAGGCTATGATCAAGATCGCCCGTAAGTGGGGCATCGAGAACATCGGTCCCGACGCTTGGCACATCATCACCGCTAAGAAGTCCTTCCACGGCCGTACCTTCGGCGCTATGACCGCTACCGGCCAGCCCGATTCCGCCATCCAGAAGGGCTTCGGCGACCTGACCCCCGGCTTCACCTATGCTGAGTTCAACAACCTGCAGGCATTCAAGGACGCTTATGTTCCCGGCAAGACCTGCGCCATCATGTTCGAGCCTGTTCAGGGCGAGGGCGGCGTGTGGCCCGCTGATGAAGACTTCATCAAGGGCATCCGTGCTTTCTGCGACGAGAAGGGCATCCTGCTGCTGCTGGACGAGGTCCAGGCTGGTTGGGGCCGTTGCGGCGACTTCATGTGCTACATGACCTACGGCATCAAGCCCGACGTCGTGTCCATGGCTAAGGCAATGGGCGGCGGCATGCCCATCGGCGGCATCGCCTGCACCGACAGAGTTGCTACCGCTTTCGGCCCCGGCACCCACGGTTCCACCTATGCTGGTCACCCCGTCTCCTGCGCTGCTTCTCTGGCAGTCCTGCGCGAGCTGAAGGCTGGCAAGTGGCCCGAGAACGCCAAGAAGGTCGGCGACTACTTCGCAGCTGAGCTGGCTAAGATGCCTCACGTGACCGCTGTCCGTCATCGTGGCCTGTTCGTCGGCGTTGTCCTGGAAGACGGCATCAACTCCGTCGAGGTCAAGCGTCACTGCATCAAGAACCACTTCCTGGTCACCGCTATCGGCACCAACATCATCCGTATGGTTCCTCCTCTGACCATCCGCGCTGTCGACTGCGACGAGGCCGTTGCTCGCCTGTCCAAGTCCATCAACGAGGTTGCTGAGGGCAAGTAATTTGACCCGGTCAAACTAACTTGATACATAGAAGCTCCCCGCCTTCGGGCGGGGAGCTTTTTTGCGCTCGATATTGCTTTTTCCCCCAAGGCTAGCTATACTAAAGGCAAAGAAGAAAAGGCAGGTGGTTCCTTGTGAAAAAATCGTTGCCGATTGGGATATCAGAGTATCAAGAAGCCAGTACAGAGTATTACTATGTGGACAAAACGCTGCTCATCCGCGACTTTCTGGATGAACGGCCGAAAGTCTCCCTTTTCACGCGCCCACGTCGCTTTGGAAAGACGCTGAACATGGATATGCTCCGGGTCTTTTTTGAGAAAACGGAGGAAGATACTTCGGTGTATTTCCGGGATAAAAAGATTTGGTCCTGCGACCAGTCTTATCTTGACCAGCAGGGAAAATATCCGGTGATCTTTCTCTCCCTCAAGGATGTGAAGGGTAGCTCCTGGGAAGAGACATTTCGGATGATTCGTGGGTTGCTTGCGGATGAATTTCAGAGACACAAAGAGCTGGCTGACAGCGATGCACTCAATGAATATGAGAAGGATAGATTTTCTTCGCTGGCCGCAACAACAGCGAGTGAAGTAGACTATCAAATGTCACTGCAAACCTTGACCCGTTTGCTGCACCAACATCACGGCGTCGCGCCCATTGTCATCATCGATGAATACGATACACCCATCCAGCAGGGCTATGTGAATGGCTTTTATGATGCCGTCGTCGGCTTTATGCGCAACCTCTTTTCCGGTGGCTTGAAGGACAACCGTCACTTGAGCTACGGTTTTCTGACCGGCATCCTCCGTGTTGCCAAGGAAAGCATCTTCAGCGGCCTCAATAATCTGAAAGTGAACTCGATCCTGGAGGATCGTTACAGCGAATACTTTGGCTTTACCCCGGAGGAAGTCCAGGAGATGGCGGCCTATTACGGGGTGCCGGAGAAGTACCAAGAGCTTTGCGATTGGTACGACGGCTACCGTTTTGGAGACAGTGAGATCTTCAACCCCTGGTCTGTCGTCAGTTATTTCAACAACAACTGCCGCCCCAAGGCGTTCTGGCAGTCCACCGGCAGCAACGAGATCATCCGCGAGGTGCTGGCGGAGGCCACACCGGACATTATGGAGCGCCTGGAGCTGCTTATGCAGGGAAAGACCTTTGTGACCTCTGTGGATACCGGCGTTATCTATCCGCAGATCAAGCGGGACCCCGCTTCTGTCTATAGCTTCTTGTTGGTAGCAGGCTATTTGAAGGCCGTCAGCTACGACTACACCTACGAAATGTGTGAGGTGGCTCTACCCAACAAAGAGATCTCGTTCGTGTACAGCAAGGAGATCCTTTCCCAGCTGGAAACGGTCATTTCCCGCTCGGCCACCACGAGCATTCAGGAAGCCCTGTATAAAATGGACCTTCCGGCCTTGCAGAAGAAATTGGGGGAGTTTCTGGTGCAAAGCATCAGCTTCCACGATGCCGCCAGCGAAAGCTTTTATCATGGCTTGATCCTGGGCCTGTGCGCGATGATGGAAGACCGTTATCGCATCACCTCCAACCGGGAGGCGGGCTATGGGCGCTTCGATATTCAAATGTTCCCGCTCAAGCGGCACTTGCCCGGCGTTTTGATCGAACTTAAGGCCGGGAAAAACTGTACGGAAGAACAGCTGGAGGAGCTTGCCCAAACAGCCTTACAGCAGATCAAAGACCGGGCCTATGAGACGGAGCTGATGGCGCAGGGGGCCAAGACGATCCTGCGCTACGGCCTGGCATTTTCCGGGAAGAAGGTCAGCATCGCCGCAGATGGTACGCCATAAGTATATATTAGGAACGTAAAAAGGCACCACCTGCCAAAAGCAGATGGTGCCTCAAGTTTTATTCAGGGATGTGCGCTGGCGCTCAGCCCTCTGCGTCCTCGTCCAGGATGAAGGAGATCAGCAGGTCCTCGGTGTTCACGCGGTCACCGGGGGCCACATAGAGCTTATCGACCTTACCATCGACCTTGGAGACGAAGGTGGTCTCCATCTTCATGGCCTCGACGATCATCAGAGGCTGGTTGACCTTGACCTCGTCGCCCTCCTTGACCAGGACGGTCTCCACGGTGCCGGGGATGGTGGAGCCCAGGTGGCAAGGGTTGTTCTTGTCGGCCTTGAGCTTGCGGTCTTCCAGGACCTCCAGGGTCTTGTCCAGGACCTTCAGCTCACGCAGGATGCCGTTGACCTCGAAGGTCAGGACGCGGTAGCCGTCCTTGTCGGGGTCGGACATGCCGACGAACTTGATGAGGATGTTGCGGCCCTCGCTGACCTTCAGCGTGGTCTCCTCACCCTTGCGCAGGCCGTAGAAGTAGACGTGGCTCTCCAGGGTGGTGACGTCGTTGTAGGCCTCGAAGTGGGTGCAGTAGTCCTCGTAGACCTTGGGATACAGGGCGTAGCTGACGGCCTTCTGCTCCATCTCGAAGTCGGAGAAGCCTTCCATGTTGAACTTCTCGCGCAGGTGCTTCTTGATGTCCTCGAAGTCCACGTCGGGCAGCAGGGTGCCGGGGCGGACGGTGATGGGCTCGATGTCCTTCAGGACGATCTTCTGCAGCTCGGCAGGGAAGCCGCCCTCAGGCTGGCCCATCATGCCCTTGAAGAAGTCGATGACGGAGTCGGGGTAGGACAGGGAAGCGCCCTCGGTGAGGATGTTGTCCTTGTTCAGGCCGTTCTTCAGCATGAAGATGGCCAGGTCGCCGACGACCTTGGAGGAGGGGGTGACCTTGATCAGGTTGCCCAGCAGGTGGTTTGCCTGGCTGTACAGGTCCTTGATCTTCTCGAACTCGTCCTTGGAGCCCATCTCGGTGACCTGAGCCAGCAGGTTAGAATACTGGCCGCCGGGGATCTCGTACTTATAGATCTGGGCATTGGGGGAGACCATGCCGCTCTCGTTGGACTTGTAGACCTTGCGGACATGCTCATAGTAACGGCTCAGCTCGTCCAGACCCTCGAAGTCCAGGCCGGTGTCGCGCTCGGTGCCGCGCAGGGCCTCAACGACCACGTTCAGGGAGGGCTGGCTGGTGCAGGAGCTCATGGACTCGATGGCCAGGTCGACGATGTCCACGCCGGCCTCGGCAGCCTTCAGCACGGTGGCCACACCGGCACCGGTGGTGTCGTGGGTGTGCAGGTGGACGGGGATCTTCAGCTCGGACTTCAGGGTCTCCACCAGGAGCTTGGCGGCATAAGGCTTCAGCAGGCCGGCCATATCCTTGATGGCCAGGATGTGCACGCCCATGTCCTCCAGCTCGTGGGCCTTCTTGACGTAGTAGTCCAGCGTGTACTTGACTTCCTTGGGGCTGGTGATGTCGCCGGTGTAGCACAGGGAGCCTTCGACGATCTTGCCGGTCTTCAGGGCTTCCTCGACGGGCATCTTCATGCTCTCCATCCAGTTCAGGCTGTCGAAGATACGGAAGACGTCCACGCCCTTGATGGCGGAGATGCGGATGAACTCCTTGACCAGGTTATCGGGATAGCTGCTGTAACCGACGGTGTTGGAGGCACGCAGCAGCATCTGGATCAGGGTGTTGGGCATTCTCTCGGAGAGGATCTCCAGACGCTTCCAGGGGGATTCCTTCAGGAAACGGTAAGCGGTGTCGTAAGTGGCGCCGCCCCAGGCTTCCACGGAGAAGGCGTTCTGGAAGATGGCGTTGGAGGCCTTTGCTGCGCCGACGATATCCTTGGTCCGCATCCGGGTGGCGATCAGGGACTGCTGGGCGTCACGCATGGAGGTGTCGGTGATGTACAGACGCTTCTCGCCCAGGATCTTCTGGGTGAAGCCCTTGGCACCCAGCTTCTTGAACTCGTCCTTGGCGCCGTAGATGAGGGCGGTCTCGTTGTACTTGGGCAGCACGCGGTCCTCGAAGTAAGGCTTGTCGCCCTTGGAGACGTTCACGATCTTGTCGCCCAGGAAGTCCAGGATCTTGGAGGCCCGGTCCAGGTTGTGGGACAGGGTGAAGAGCTCAGGGGTCTCCTCGATGAAGGTGGTGTAGCACTTGCCGGCCTGGAAGGTGGGGTTGTTCACCACGTTGATGAGGAAGGAGATGTTGGTCTTGATGCCCTGGATGCGCATCTCGCGCAGAGCACGCAGGGACTTGGTGGCAGCGCCCTTGAAGGTCCGGTCGAAGGAGCTGACCTTGACCAGCAGGGAGTCGTAGTAGGGCAGGATCTCAGCGCCGGTGTAGATGTTGCCGCCGTCGAGACGGATGCCGTTGCCGGAGCCGGAGTGGTACACGCTGACCTTGCCGGTGTCGGGCATGAAGTTGTTGGAGGGGTCCTCGGAGGTGACACGGGTCTGGATGGCGTAGCCGTGGCACTGGATGGCCTCCTGGGAGGTGATGTTGATCTCCGGGGAGTTCAGGGGATAGCCCTCTGCGATGAGGATCTGGGAGCGCACGATGTCCACGTCGGTGACAAGCTCGGTGACGGTGTGCTCGACCTGGATCCGGGGGTTCATTTCGATGAAGTAGGGGTTGCCGTCCAGGTCGACCAGGAACTCGCAGGTACCGGCGTTGCGGTAGCCGACCTGCTTGCACAGGCGGATGGCGCTGTCGAAGATCTTCTGGCGGGAAGCCTGAGGCACGGAGAAGGCGGGCGCATACTCGACGACCTTCTGGTGGCGGCGCTGCACGGAGCAGTCACGGTCATACAGGTGGACCACGTTGCCGTAGTTATCGGCCAGGACCTGGACCTCCACGTGCTTGGGGCCGCGCAGGTATTTCTCGATGAAGACCTGGTCGTCGCCGAAGGCCTTCTTGGACTCGTCGATGGCCTCCTTGAACTCCTTGGGCATGTCCTCGGCCTTGTTGACGATCCGCATACCGCGGCCGCCGCCGCCGTTGGAAGCCTTCAGCATGACGGGATAGCCGACCTTCTCAGCGACCTCCAGGGCCTCCTTGGTGGTCTTGATGGCGTGGTCCACGCCGGGGATGATGGGCACGTCAGAGGCGATGGCGATCTGCTTGGAGGAGATCTTGTCGCCCATGGCGTTCATGCTCTCCACGGTGGGGCCGATGAAGACGATGCCGTTCTTGGCGCATTCTTCGACCAGGATGGGGTTCTCTGCCAGGAAGCCATAGCCGGGGTGAATGGCGTCCACGTTGTGGTCCTTGGCGATCTTGATGATGGTGGGGATGTCCAGGTAGGCATCGACGGGGCCCTTCTCAGGGTTCAGGGCATAGGCTTCGTCGGCCAGGGTGCGGAACATGGCGTACTTATCTTCCTTGGAGTAGACGGCCACGGAGGTGATGCCCAGCTCGTTGAGAGCCCGGAAAACACGGATGGCGATCTCACCGCGGTTGGCCACCAGAACTCGCTTGAAGTTCTTGATATGTACTTCGCTCATAAGTTAACTCCTTCTTACATCGATATATTCTTGGACAGAGACGGCTCCATCCATTTTTAAGGCAGTTCCCCCTGCCTTGTGTTCGCATTGCAAGAACAAATGTGTTTAAATTCGATTTTCATTATACACGAAAAGGAAAAGCCTTGCAAGTACCGCCCTTCCTGAAAGAAACGCAAGGAAAGACGTCAAAATGGGGGATAAGTGACAGTTTATTGCGTTAAACCGGCGCAGGTGCAAGCGTATCCTACATTTTTTTTGGCCCTGACCTGCTGCTTCTCAATCAAATTCCACAAGAAAACATCACCAGATGCCCGAGAAACTGCAGGCCCGCCCCCCTTGCGAAAAAGACCGCCAAACATCCGAAACGAACGGTGAAAAAAATCCTACAAATCGACGAAAGGGATTTCTGGACCGATTTTCTTTACAGAGTACGGCGGTTTGGTTTATACTATAAGGTACTGCATCTTTGGGAATTGCAGTTTGGGAATAAAAACGAAGAAAAACAAATCGAGACAACGAGAAAAACGAGAGAAAGAAAGGGAACACTTTGCTCACCTATTCCTTTGAAAACATCGACTCGGAGAGCATGTATGAACATCTCTACCGATGCATCAAGCAGGATATTTTGCAGGAGAAGCTCCGGGCGGGGGAGAAGCTCCCCTCCAAGCGGGCCTTTGCCAAGAACCTGGGCGTCAGCACCATCACCGTAGAGAGCGCCTACGCCCAGCTGGTGGCCGAGGGCTTCCTGTATGCCCTGCCCAAGCGGGGCTATTACGTCTGCGACCTGGAGCGGAAGGAGACGGCCCCGCTGCCGCCGCCCCCCAAGCCCCAGACGCCAGCCATCCAGCCGGCCCCCAAGCGGACCTACTGGGCGGACTTTGTCGGCAGCTCGGTGGCCAGGGATATGTTTCCCTTCTCCGTGTGGGTCAAGCTCCTGCGGGACGTGACCGCCGGGGAGGACGAGGCGACCCTTCTGACGGACACCTCCGCCGGGGGCATCCAACAGCTGCGCCAGGCCATTTCAGACCATCTGTATCAGTTCCGGGGCATGTCCATCGACCCGGAGCAGATCGTGGTGGGCGCGGGGACGGAGTATCTGTACAGCGTTCTCATCCAGCTCCTGGGCCGCCAGTGGGGCTATGCCGTGGAAGACCCCGGCTACCTGCGCCTGAGTAAAATTTATGAAAAGAACGACGTGGCCACCTACCACATCCCCATGGACGAGCACGGCATCATCCCGGAGAAACTGGAGGAGAGCGGCGCAGAAATTCTGCACATCACCCCCTCGCACCATTTCCCCACGGGCATCGTCATGCCGGTCAGCCGCCGGTATGAGTTTCTGAGCTGGGCCTCCAAGGGCGAGAACCGCTATATCATCGAGGACGACTACGACTGCGAGTTCCGTCTGGCCGGACGGCCCATCCCGACCCTGCAAAGCATCGACGTGATGGAAAAAGTGATCTATATCAACACCTTTTCCAAGAGTCTGGCCCCGGCCTTCCGCATCAGCTACCTGGTCCTGCCCAAGCACCTGGTCACCAGATTCTATGACACCCTGGGCTTTTATTCCGGCACCGTCTCCTGCCTGGAGCAGATGACGCTGGCCCGGTTCCTGTCCGAGGGCTACTTTGAAAAGCACATCAACCGCATGCGCAACCACTACCGGGCCTTGCGGGACAAGCTCCTGGCCGAGCTGCGGCAGTCCCCCCTGGCGGGGAAGGTCCGCATCAGCGAGGAAAACGCGGGCCTGCACTTCCTGCTGGAGCTGGACACCCAGCGCAGCGACGAAGAGATCCGTGCCGCCGCCGAGCGGGAGGACCTGCGCCTCTCCTTCGTCTCGCAGTACTACGTCAGCGACCAGAACCGCCGGCCCCATGTGCTGGTGATGAACTACTCCGGCTTGGAGGAACGTCAGATCCCCGAAGCAGTCGCCCGTCTCTGCCGAGCCGTGGAGGGCTGAGAAGCAGACGGATGAGGGCAACCTACCGTGACCGAGCCGTCGTGTACGCAGGCAATATCTCCTGCTCCCCCACGAGCCGCTGCACTGCGGCGCGGTAGTCCGCCAGCGTTTTGGCCTTCCGCATGGCCTTCAGCGGCTTCTGCGGTGCGGGGAAGAGGTTGGCCCAATAGGTCCAAAGCTCCTTCATCTTGCCTAAGACCGGCCAGTCGCCGTAGAGGATCTCTTGGTAACCTGCCACCAGCTCGTCGTGGAACGCAAGAAATTCGGCTTGGGTGAGCGGCGGGCCGCCTGCCAGCGCCCGGCCCAGGGCCGGGTCAGCCACCAGGCCGCGCCCTGCCATCAGCTCGGAAAGCCGGGAATAGCACGCGGTCACGCGCTGGCAATCCGACACGGTGTTCAGATCCCCGTTGTAGCAGAGGGGGCCTTTGTAGTTGTCAACTGCGTAGGCAAAGGCCTCCTGCCGCACGTCTCCTTTATAATAGTCCGTCCGCAGGCGGGGGTGGATGATGAGCAGGGAGATGGGGTAGCGGGCAAACATTTCTAAGAGGGCAGGCCACTCGTCCGGGTCCGAGACGCCGATGCGCGTCTTGACGGAGACGGTCATGTCCAGACGCCGGAAAACCGTGTCGAGAAAGGCGTCGATGCCCTGGGGGTCGGAGAGAAAGCCGGCCCCTTTCTTCTTGGAGACAACGGTCCCGGAGGGACAGCCCAGGTTGAGGTTCACCTCGTTGTAGCCCAGGTCTTGCAGACGCCGGGCGGCGCTGATGAAATCATCGGCCTTGTTGGTCAGCAGCTGGGGGACCACGGGCACGCCCTCGTTGTGTTCCGGCAGGACATCGTTCAGGCCCCGGCCGGTGAGGGGGCTGTCGGCGGTGGGGGCGGAGAAGGGCGTATAATACCGGGCCAGGCCGGGAAACCTGCTGTGGTGGACCCGGCGGAAGAGCCAGCCGGTGATCCCCTCCAGCGGGGCGAAGGACAGCGGCAGAGTGGATTGAGCCATGGGGGAACCTCCTGAAAACAAACTGCATATAGTATACAAGGACTTTGGGGCAAAGAAAAGGGGGAATTTTCCACCCATCCGGCCCCCGGCCCTTGCAAAACGACCAAAAACTGGGTATACTGTTCCTGTTGGCACACAACGTACATCCCACCATAGGAGGCAAAGCGTATGGCAGAATGGAAAGACATCGGCAGCAAGGCCAAAAACCTGACCCTGGCCGGTCTGGGCAAAGCCCGCGACCTGGGCGAGAGCGCCAAGCTGAACCTGGACAACGTCTCGGAAGAGGAGAACAAGAAGCGGGTCTACCTGGAGATCGCCAAGCGGTTTGTGGAAGAAAACCCCACCGCCCCCGTCGGCTACGAGGACCTGTACGACCAGCTGGCCGCCGTCGAGGCCCGCATCCAGGCCAACAAAGAGCGCCTGGGCCAGCTGAAAGACTGAACCAAACTCCCCACCGGAACGCACGCGCCCCCTTGCCAGTTCAAGCAAGGGGGCGTTTTTTGGTGTGTTAAGACATGACATTAAAGGGGCGGGAGTTCATCCACGCCCAATACGCGCAGGTAGTCTCTGCGGCCATAGAGGATACGTTCAATAAAAATATCGTTTTGCTGGATGCGATAGAAAATGAGATAGCTACCGCTGGTCAAGTAGCGATAGTCGCTGTCCACGTTGGCGATAGAGGAAAGCAGGGTACCCAGCGCAGGAAAATTTTCCAGCTGATCTGCGGCATCTAAAATTTGGTTGACCACGTGGTCTGCTGAGGTACGGTTTTCCAAATCAGAGGCGATATAGTCCCAAATTTCATCCAAATCACGCCGAGCCTCCAGGGCATAATGGAGTTTATTCTTCATGTAGCTTTGCGCGGAAATGCGCCCTCATCTCATCCGGAGTCAGCCAGCCTTCTGTTTCGCCGGAGCGACGCCCTTTGGCCAGTTCGTTCATCAGTTGCAGGGTTGCTTGGGTCTTTTCATAGTCGTGAATATCCAGGATGGCGTATTTCCCGCGACCGTTTTTCGTCAAGAAGACCGGAGCGCCTACGGTTACGTCGTGCAGCACGTCGGTGTAATTTCTCAGGTCAGAAATGGGCTTGATGTTTGGCATAGTTCTTCGCTCCTTTCTGCCCTTAGTATACCGAACAGTGTTGTAAAATTCAACAGAAACTTTTACAACAAAGGGAGAAAAAACTCCGACCTTCTTCCTGGGAAAAAGATCGGAGTTTCCTTCCAGTTTTGAAAAATGGGGCTTGTCCAGCCGCTTACACGATCCGCCGGGCGGCGAAGTAGTTGGTGGTGTAGTAGCTGGTGTTTAGGCTGCTGATCTTCACACCGTCTTTGGCGGTGGAGGCGTGGACGATGTTGCCATCGCCGATGTAGATGCCCACGTGGGTGGGGTAGACACCGTTGGTGGAGAAGAAGACCAGGTCGCCCTGCTGCAAGTTGGACTTGGAGACGGCCACGCCGTTGTTGACCTGGTCCTTGGAGGACCGGTTCAGGGTCACGCCGAACTGCTTATAAATGTAGGACGTGAAGCCGGAGCAGTCGAAGGTCTCCGGGCCTGCGGTGCCGTAGACGTAGGGGTAGCCCACGTATTGCAGCGCGGCGGACACGATGGAGTTACCCTCCGGGTTGGTGGCGGCGTTGTCGTCGGGGTCGGGCTTGGAGACTTGGTCGCTGTCTTCCACCTTGGCATACTGGGCGGAGACATAGCCTGTCCGGCCGTTGCAGAGGATCTGGTACCAGCCGTTGGTCTTACCCGTGATGGGGAAGGTGTCGCCGTCCTCCACGGAGCAGAGGATGCCGTAGTTGGTGCCGGGGCCTTGGCGGACCCGCAGGGTGTCGCCGTTGGTGGTGACGCGGGCGTAGTTCTCTGCCTGGGCCGCCACGGCGGCGATGGTGGCGGTGCGCTCCACGCCGTTGGCGTCCTGGTAGACTACCTTGATCTGGCCGCTGGCCTGACTGGGGTCCACGGTCACGGGGCTGTCAGTGCTGGCAGTGACGCTGCTGGATGCGTTGGTCGTCGGGTCGCGGTCCACACGGATGGCGGTGCTGGAGCTGACAGGCGCAGCAAAGGCCGAGACGGACAGGGCCGAGGCGGCCAGCAGGCTCATGGCCAGCAGACGAGGCGCAAACGAGGAATGGTGCATAGGGATCGAACCTCCTTCTGGGGACGGGGGTCAGCGGGCGGACAAGGCCCGGTCCAGCCACACAGAGGCGATGTCGATGGCAGCGTACAGGCTGTCCTTCTCACTGCGCTTGACCACCCGGTCCCGGCCCTTGAGGTCGGGGGAGGTGAGCTGGAGCTGGATGCTGACCTTAGTGGCTACGTTCAGGTCTCCCACGGGCTTGGTGTCCAGAATTTGCAGCTGGATGATGTGGGAGTCGGACATATCGCCGTAATAGATGATGTTGTCTTTCCGGCGCAGGGGATGCCCCTTATAGGTAAGGGGAATTTTCTCGTTAGCCATAAAAACCTCCAATAAATAGGAAAAAGCTCCAGGCAGGCGCTGATTTTGCAGAAAAATCGACCTCCCGCCTGGGAGGGTCCAGTTGCCCTCATAACAAATGTAACCAAATTGTAACACACAAGACCCTAGTTGTCAAATCCCCCTGCCCAGGTATATAATAAAACCATCCAAACTGCGAAAGAAAGGGGAAGCTGAATATGAACGAAGTTTTGAAGGCCATGAAGGAGCGCCGCAGCATCCGCGCCTTCCAGCCCACCATGCCTCCCAAGGCCGACTTGGAGCAGATCATCGAGGCGGGCCTGTACGCCCCCAGCGGCAAAGGGGAGCAGGCCGCCATCATCGTTGCCGTGACCAACCAGGACCTGCGGGACAAGCTCGCCGCCGCCAACGCCAAGATCGGCGGCTGGAAGGAGGGGCTCGATCCCTTCTACGGCGCCCCCGCCGTCCTTGTGGTATTGGGCAGAAAGGACTGGTTCACCCACGTCTACGACGGCAGCCTCGTCATGGGCAACCTCATGCTCGCCGCCCATTCTCTGGGCCTGGGCAGCATCTGGATCCACCGGGCGAAGGAAGAGTTTGAACAGCCGGAATACCAGCAGCTCCTGAAGGACCTCGGCGTCGAGGGCGAGTGGGAAGGCATCGGCCACTGCGCCGTCGGCTATGTGAGCGGCCAAGTCCCCGCCCCCGCCCCCCGCAAAGACGGCCGGGTGTTCTGGGTCGAATGAGATGACACAGTAACAAAAAATATATACAACGCAGGATAAAAACGCAACGCAGATGCTTCGGCATCTGCCAGAGCTGGTAGGTAGCCCAGCCGTCTGCACAAGGTTGATTGGTGCAGGTAAGTAACCTTCCCCTCCGGGTCGTCCGTTCCTGTGAGATCAAAACAACAGGAGGGTTTCGTGATGGACGAAAGAAAAAATCAGCTGACGGTGTATTTTGAGGACCCATTCTGGGTGGGTGTGTTGGAACGCATCGAGGATGGAGCGCTCTCGGTCTGCAAGGTCACGTTCGGGGCCGAGCCGAAGGACTATGAGGTTTGGGACTTTATCTTGAAATACTATGATCGGCTGGAGTTTAGTCCATCTGTTGCCGTTGCAGCAGCGAAGAAGAACATGGGCAATCCCAAGCGGCAGCAGCGGGAGGCGAGAAAGCAGACGGCGGCGGTCGGCATTGGGACCAAAGCCCAGAAAGCTTTGCAGTTGCAGCGAGAGGAGCGCAAGCTGACGAGAAAGACCGTGAGCCGTGAGCAGCGGGAAGCGGAACAGGCGCGGCGGTTTGCGCTCCGGCAGCAGAAACGAAAAGAGAAGCATCGGGGCCACTAATGACGCATTTTTATAAAGCAGGTGCGTTTTTCGAGCAAAACCCCTTGACAGACGGGGGGAAATGGGAGATAATAAACTACTGAATATCCCGAAGGTAAATTGCTTTGGGAGGAAGGGAGGTGCCTGCCGTGGCGGAGAAGAAAAAGAAATCCGGCGACCGTAAGATCGCGAAAAACAGCAAAGCCTTTCACGACTATTTCGTGGAGGACAGCTACGAGGCGGGCATCGAACTGGCGGGCACGGAAGTGAAGTCCATTCGCATGGGCAACGTGAATTTGAAGGACGCCTTCTGCACCATCAAGGACGGGCAGATGACGCTCAACGGAATGCACGTCAGCCCCTATGAAAAGGGCAACATCTTCAACCGCGAACCCCGCCGCCCCCGCCGCCTGCTCATGCACAAGCGGGAGATCCAGCGGCTCTTCGCCAAGATCAAGCAGGACGGCTACACCCTCGTCCCCCTGAGCCTGTATTTCAAAGGCCCCAGGGTGAAGGTGGAGGTCGGCCTGTGCAAGGGCAAAAAGCTCTACGACAAGCGGGACGCCGCAGCCAAGAAAGACGCAAAGCGGGAGATGGACCGGGCGCTGAAAATGCAGCGGCGGTAAAGCTTCTTTCGCAGAATCGCAAATCATAAGGAGTGTATCGACATGGCACAGAATCCTATCGTTACCATCGAGATGGAAGACGGCGGCAAGATCGTCGCAGAGCTGTATCCTGACCTGGCTCCCATCAGCGTGAACAATTTCATCAGCCTCGTCAAGAAGGGCTTCTATGACGGCCTGATCTTCCACCGGGTCATCTCCGGCTTCATGATCCAGGGCGGCGACCCCCAGGGCATCGGCATCGGCGGCCCCGGCTACTGCATCAAGGGTGAGTTCTCCGCCAACGGCGTGAAGAATCCCATCAGCCACAAGCGCGGCGTGCTGTCTATGGCCCGCGCCCAGGCCATGGACTCCGCCGGCAGCCAGTTCTTCATCATGCACGCCGACGGGGAGTTCCTGGACGGCCAGTATGCCGCCTTCGGTATGGTCACCGAGGGTATGGACGTGGTCGACCGCATCGCCGCCACCAAGACCGGCATGAACGACAAGCCCAAGGCCGACCAGCGCATGAAGAAGGTCACCGTGGAGACCTTCGGCGTGGACTACCCCGAACCCGAAAAGCTGTAATCGAGCGTTCCGTTTCGGGATTTTTGCAAAACTGTATCCAGCCCTCCCACAGGTCGGGCCTGACCTGACCTGTGGGACCGGCCGGTTCCAACCTATTTTATATAGGGGGGCGTACTGGTTTCGACGGGGACATGGGTGCAGGAATAGCGGGCGGATGTGTCTGTCATCCTTAAAACAGGCAACTTATAAATTAAAGAACAACGATTACGAAGTTCTCGCTGCGGCTTGACGCAGCCGTCCAACCCAGAAGGACCACGAGCTGGGCTTGGGCGTGACCTGAGTGGTGCACGTGACCGGAGTAAGCTTTGCCTCCGGCATGCACAATGAAGCTACTGATCCATGAAGTATGACGGCTTACGTCATGGTGAGGGAATGCAAACAACCGTCTGCGCCCGGAGAGGTTCCTGAGGAAGTGTTTTCGGACGGGGGTTCAACTCCCCCCGCCTCCACCACAAGACCACCGTAATTTTGATAGGATTACGGTGGTCTTTTTTAGCTGAAATTCTATGTTCAGGCTTTCTTGTTGACTGCTTCAAAATATGTGGTGCTGTCCACGGCTTCCAACCATTCATTGGAGGTTTCGTCCCCCGGAACCTCTACCGCCAGATGCGAGAACCAGCTATCCGGTGCAGCGCCGTGCCAGTGCCTTACGCCCACAGGAATGTTCACCACATCGCCCGGATGAAGCTCCTGTGCCGGTTTGCCCCATTCCTGATAGTAACCGCATCCGGCCACGCAGACGAGGATCTGCCCGCCGCCGCTTTTCGCGTGATGAATGTGCCAGTTGTTGCGGCAGCCCGGCTCAAAGGTCACATTGTAAATGCCGACCTGCGCGGTGGAAAGGGGGGCGAGGTAGCTTTGCCCGACAAAGTATTTCGCAAAGGCGTCATTGGGTGCGCCGATGGGAAAGATCATTTCGTTTGCGTGTTTGGTCTTTGCATCAGCAGCATCGTCCTCCGCCCAGACCTCCTTTGCCATACGGAAGGCTGCCCACGCCTTGGGCCAGCCCGCATAAAATGCCGCATGGGTCAGAATTTCCGCTATTTCCGTTTTCGTCACGCCGTTGTTCTTTGCAGTTGTCAGATGGTACTGAAAGGACGAATCCGTCAGCCCCTGCGCCATCAGCGCCACCACGGTTACAATGCTGCGGTCCCGCAGGGAAAGCTTGTCTTCCCGGCTCCACACCTGCCCGAACAACACATCATCATTCAATTCCGCAAATTTGGGAGCAAATTCCCCTAGAGCATCTCTGCCTGCCGTTTGTTTGACTGCCATAGCTCATACCTCCTTGCCCATCCGATAGGCCTGTTCCAGCGCAGGATGACCGGCGATCTCGCCCACATCGTTCACGCCGCCTGCGAACACGGTGCCGGCCAGCGTGCAGCGGGGGAAGCAGTCCACCCAACCCTGCACGGCCTTCTCCGTGCCCTCGAAGGTCTCCGGCGCATTCTCGGCTGCCGTTGCCAGCAGATACGCTTGGGTAAAGGCATAGTCCGTATCATAGAGCGGATTGGCGCGATCCAGCATGGTCTTGAGCTGACCGCTGACACTGTAATAGTAGACGGGCGTTGCGAACACCAACACATCCGCGTCGTGCATTTTGGCGGCGATCTCCACGGCATCGTCCTGGATGACGCAGTGCCCAAGCTTCAGGCAGGCAAGACAGCCCTTGCAGAAGCCAACCTGCTTTTCTCGCAGAGATACGGTTTCTACCTGATTGCCTGCCTCCCGTGCGCCCTTGGCGAAGGCTGCCGCCAGCGTTTCGGAGTTGCCGCCCTTGCGGGGACTGGAGGAAATGATCAGTACCTTTTTATTCATCGTAAAACACTCCTTGCGTTTTGATATTCTCTGTGGTATTCTCATGGTATCACCTAAACCTAACTTTAGGTCAAGATGTTTTTTGCTTTTTGGGGAGGTTTTTTATGTATTCGATTGGACAGGTGGCGAAGATGTTTGATCTGCCCATTTCTACGCTGCGCTATTATGACAAACAGGGCTTGTTTCCGCACATGGAACGGGCGTCCGGTATTCGCAGATTCAGCGACACGGAGATCGAGGCACTCCGCGTCATTGAGTGTTTGAAAAAAGCAGGTATGGAGATCAAGGATATCCGGCAGTTCATGGACTGGTGTGCGAAAGGCCCGTCCACTTATCCCCAGCGCAAGGCCATGTTTGAGGAGCGGAAAGCCCACATGGAGGCAGAGATCGCCCACATGAACCAAGCGCTGGATATGCTGAAATTCAAATGCTGGTACTATGCGCAGGCGATCCGGGATGGAAATGAGGAAAAACTCGCCGCCATGATCCCCGACAAGCTGCCGGAGGAGATCCGTGCGATCTACGATAACTCCCACAGAGAATGAACCCTGTTTTGAGCCTATATGAAAACAGGAGCGCAACAGAAGAAAACGAGGCACCCTCTGAGCGGAACACGGCACAAAGCCCCGGCGCAAGGCAAAAATCTCCCCTGCCACAGACGTAGCAGGGGAGATTTGCTTGCACAGTTTGTTCAGAGGGAGAACGCCGGGATCAGGCCAGAGCGGCGGTGATGATGGCCATCTTATAGACCTCGTCGGCGTCGCAGCCGCGGGAGAGGTCGTTGATGGGGGCGTTCAGGCCCTGCAGGATGGGGCCGTAAGCGGCGAAGCCGCCCAGACGCTGGGCGATCTTATAGCCGATGTTGCCGGACTGGATCTCCGGGAAGATGAAGGTGTTGGCGTGGCCAGCGACCTTGGAGCCGGGGAACTTCTGCTGACCGACCACGGGGGAGACGGCGGCGTCGAACTGCATCTCGCCGTCGATGGCCAGCTCGGGAGCGGCGGCCTTGGCCTTATCGCAGGCGTTCTTCACCTTGTCCACAGCCTCGCCCTTGCCGGAGCCCTTGGTGGAGTAGCTCAGGAAAGCAATCTTGGGGTCGATGCCGAAGGTAGCGGCGGTCTTGGCGCACTCCAGGGCGGTCTCGACCAGTGCATCCTCGTCGGGATCGATCTGGATGGCGCAGTCGCCCATGCACAGGCGCTCGTCCACGCCGTTCTTCTCACGCTGCAGAATAAAGCAGGAGCTGACGTTCTTGTTGCCGGGCTTGGTCTTGATCAGCTGCAGAGCAGGACGGACGGTGTCGGCGGTGGAGTAGGTGGCGCCGCCCAGCAGGCAGTCGGCCTCGCCCATCTTCACCAGCATGGTGCCGAAGTAGTTGCCCTTCATCAGGTTCTTGCGGCAGTCCTCCGGGGACATCTTGCCCTTGCGCAGCTCGACCATCTTCTCGACCATGGCGTCCATGCCGGCGTAGGTGGCGGGGTCCACGATGCGCACGCCTTCGATGTCAAAACCACCCTTGGCAGCAGCGGCCTTGACCTCGTCCTCCACGCCCACCAGGATGGGGGTCAGGAAGCCGTCCTTCTTCAGACGAGCGGTGGCCTCCAGGATACGGGCGTCGGCGCCTTCGGTAAAGACCAGGGTGCGGGGATTGGCCTTCAGAGTTTCGATCAGTTTTACGAACATGTTAGCTTACCTCCAAAATCATAAGACGAAATCCGTCTTTTCCTTACGAATCAACTTGTTTATTGTAACACCATCTGACCGGGGATGCAAGAGGCTCTGCGTCTCAATAAAAATTTAAGAAAAAGTTCATAGAGATTTCTGAATTTGTCTGGTATACTATGGGCCATCAGGACAAAAGGAGGTCATACCCATGACCAAGACACACACCAAACGAGTTCTCGCTGCGCTGACGGCGAGCCTGCTGAGCCTGAGCCTCCTGGCCGCCTGCGGCGGACAGGACAGCGCCGCCGACGCAAGCACCCAGCCCGACGCCGGCCAGGCGCAGACCGAACAGACGGACCAGACCGATCAGACCAGCAAGTCCACCGTGACCACCGTGGGCGAGTTCACCACCCAGGACCTGGACGGCAACACCGTCACCCAGGAGATCTTCAAAGAACACAAGCTGACCCTGGTCAACGCCATGGGGACCTGGTGCTCCCCCTGCGTGCAGGAGCTGCCCGAACTGCAAAAGCTCTATGAGAACATGAAGGACAAGGGCGTGGGCGTGATCAGCATCGTGACGGACACCCTCGGCGCCGACAACAAGCCTGACCAGGCCACCGTGGAGGCAGCCAAAAAAATGGTGGAGAAGAGCGGTGCGACCTACCCCTTCCTGGTGCCTGACGCGGGCTGGCTCAACGGCCGTTTGGCCCACATGGAGACCTTCCCGGAGAGCTTCTTTGTGGATGAAAACGGCAATATCGTCGGGGAGCCTTCCTTCGGCAGCCACGATCTGGCCGAGTGGACCAGCATCGTAGAAAACGCGCTGGCGAACCTGGATCAAGGCGCATGATGCGCCGCCTGACCCTTCCGCTTTTGCTCATTGTTGTGGGGGCGGCGCTGGTCTGCTTCGGCGCGATGCGGGGCGAAGTCTCCGTGGTGCTGACCAAGGCCACCCACATCTGCTTGGAGTGTATCGGCATTGGATAAAAAAACACAAGCGCCCAAGCGAAAGCGCAGCTGGCGGCACGGCTTCCAAGCCCTGTGGGCCTTGCTCACCAACAGCTATCTCATCGGGTTTGCCCAGGGGAAGATCTACCAAGGCAAGGGCAAAACGCTCTGCGTCCCCGGCCTGAACTGCTACTCCTGTCCGGGGGCGGTGGGGGCCTGTCCCATCGGGGCGTTTCAGGCGGTGCTGGGCAGCTGGAATTTTAAGGCCCCGTTCTATGTGGCGGGCTTTCTGGTCTTTGTCGGGGCCGTCATGGGGCGGCTGGTCTGCGGCTGGCTGTGTCCCTTCGGGCTGATCCAGGAGCTGCTCCATAAGATCCCCTTTCCGAAAAAGATCCGGACCTTCCGGGGAGATCGCCTTTTGCGGAAGGCAAAATATGTGATCTTTGTCCTCTTCGTGGTCCTGCTGCCCCTGTGTCTGGTGGATGCCCTGGGGCAGGGCTCCCCCTATTTCTGCAAGCTGCTCTGTCCCGTGGGGGCCTTGGAGGGCGGCTTGCCCCTGGTCCTGCTGAACAAGGGCCTGCGGGCGACCATCGGCTGGCTGTATGCCTGGAAGATGGTGCTGCTGGGCGGGACGATCTTCGCCGCTCTGGTCATCTACCGGCCTTTTTGCAAGTACCTCTGTCCGCTGGGGGCGGTGTATAGCCTGTTTAACCCCGTCTCCCTGGTGCGGTACCGGGTGGATGCCGACGCCTGCGTCTCCTGCGGGAAATGCGCCAAGGTCTGCGGCATGGGCTGTGACCCGGTGAAGCAGGCCAACGACTTGGAGTGTATCCGCTGCGGCGACTGCAAGTGGGCCTGCCCGACCCAGGCCATCCACAGCGGCTGTCGGAAATGAACGAGGGGGCTATCTTTGCGGGGAAAAATCTGCTACACTAGACCGGACCAAACCGAGAAAGGGGACCACCCGCAATGCCCAAACGCATGGTACTACAACAATACTTCGGCTACGACGACTTCCGCCCCGGCCAGGAGCCGCTCATCGACGGCATTTTAGCCGGGCGGGATGTCTTGGGCATCATGCCCACCGGGGGCGGCAAGTCCATGTGTTATCAGATCCCGGCGCTGCTCCTGCCGGGGCTGACGCTGGTCGTCTCGCCCCTCATCTCCCTGATGAAAGACCAAGTGGCGGCGCTCAACGGCGCGGGCATCCCGGCGGCCTTGCTCAACAGCTCGTTGGACGAGGCATCCTATCGGGAGACCTGCTGGCAGCTCCGGCAGGGGATGCACAAGCTCCTGTACGTCGCCCCGGAGCGGCTGGAAAACGAGGGCTTTTTGCGGCTTATGCAGGAGCAGGAGATCTCCATGATCGCCGTGGACGAGGCCCACTGCGTGTCCCAGTGGGGGCAGGATTTCCGGCCCAGTTACTTAAAGATCCCCGACTTTGTGGCCCAGCTGCCCCACCGCCCGGTGGTGTCGGCCTTTACGGCCACGGCCACGGCGGAGGTCCAGGCGGACATCGTCCAGCGGCTGGAGCTGATCGACCCGGTGAAGATCGTGACGGGCTTCGACCGGCCCAACCTCTATTTCGAGGTCCGGCGGCCCACCCAGAAGCTCCCGCTGCTGACCCGGCTGGTGGAGGACCGGGCCGGGCGCAGCGGCATCATCTACTGCGCCACCCGCGCCAACGTGGAAAAGGTCTGCGACCATCTGCGGCAGCGGGGCATCCCCGCCACCCGCTACCACGCGGGCCTGAGCGAGGCCGAGCGGCGGCAGAACCAGGACGATTTTCAGTTTGACCGCGCCCCCGTCATGGTGGCGACGAACGCCTTTGGCATGGGCATCGACAAGTCCAACGTCAGCTATGTCTTCCACTTCAACATGCCCAAGAGCCTGGAGGCCTACTACCAGGAGGCCGGCCGCGCCGGGCGGGACGGGGAGGCGGCAGAGTGCATCCTGCTCTTCGCCCAAGGAGACGTGGCCACCGCCGAGTTTTTCATCCACCAGAGCGGGGACAACAACGAGGCCCTCACCCCGGAGGAGCTGGAGGAGATCCAGGCGCGGGACTACCAGCGGCTGGAGGCCATGGTGGGCTACTGCAAAACGTCTCGCTGCCTGCGGGGGCATATTCTGGACTACTTCGGCCAGCGGCATGAGGCACGGTGCGGCAACTGCGGCAACTGCCGCCGGTCGTTTGTCCAGGTGGACATCACCCGCCAGGCGCAGATGATCTTATCCTGCATCAAGCGGGCGCAGGCGAAGCTGGGGTATTATGTGGGGGCAGTCCTCATCATCCGCACCCTGTTGGGCAGCAAGGACAAACTGGTGTTGGAGCTGGGGCTGGATACGCTTTCTACGTATGGCATTATGAAAGGCACCGACAAAAAGACCATGCGGGACTATCTGGACGCCATGGAACAGGCGGGGGTGGTGACCACGGAACCCCGACACAAGACCCTGCGCTTTACCCCGGCCTCCGGAGCGGTTTTGTTTCACGGAAAACCGGTCTCCATGACCCAGGCGGCTGAGACTGCCGCGCCCCGCAAGCGGTCCGCCTCCGCGCCGGGTGCTCCGCTCTCCGACGGAGCGGAGCGCGTGTTGACCGCCCTGAAGCAGACCCGCCGAGACCTGGCCGAGCGGGAGGGGGTGCCGCTGTATGTCATCTTCTCCAACGCCACGCTGGCCGACATGGCCCGCCGCCGCCCGACCGATCTGGAAGGCTTTTTGGAGGTCTCCGGCGTGGGCGAGGTGAAGGCCCGGAAGTATGGCAAGGCGTTCCTGCGGACCCTGGCGCAGGTGCAGGAGGACTGAGCCGGCTTCCTGACCATTTGACCAAGCTCTCTCACGGCCGCCTGCTTGTCAGGCGGTCGTTTTTTTGCTATAATTTAGTATCCTGCTGGCAAAAACTGCCCTGGCATGTGTGAACAGGGCGCGTTTCTGCTATACTTATCCTATCAAGGAGTAACTGAACTATGGGTATGTTTTCACAGCTGGCCCAGGGGGTGGATTGGTCCAGCATGGGGCAGATGATCCTGCGCATCGCGGCCGTTTTGCTGTGCCTGGTGATCCATGAGGTCAGCCACGGCCTGGCGGCCTATCACCTGGGTGACCCCACCGCCAAGCAGAGCCACCGGCTCTCGCTGAACCCCCTGCGCCACCTGGACCCCTTTGGCCTGATCATGATGATCGCGGTGGGCTTCGGCTGGGCCAAGCCCGTGCCGGTGGACCCCCGGTATTTCAAAAAGCCCAAGCAGGGCATGGCCATCACCGCCCTGGCGGGGCCGGCCTCGAACTTTGTGCTGGCGTATGTGTCTACGATCATTTATAGTATGCTCTTCGCCGTGGCCCAGGTGAAGGGGGAGACCACGGGGCTGGGCCTGGCGCTGACCTTCTTCTCCCTGCTCATCAGCCTGAACATCGGCCTGGGTATCTTCAACCTCATTCCCTTCCCGCCGCTGGACGGCTCGAAGGTGCTGGCTATGTTTTTGCCGGACCGGTGGTATGGCCGCTGGATGCAGCTGGAGCGCTACGGCATGATCGTGCTGATGGCCGCCCTGTGGTTCGGCCTGCTGGACGGGTTCCTGATGGCCGCCCGGAACCTGGTCCTGAACGCGATGCTGAGCGGCGCGAACTTTGCCTACCTGGGGATGCTCTCCCTGCTGACCCGGTGAGGGAGCGAAATGGAGCGACCGGTCTATCATTTCAAGGGCATCGTGAAGGACGGGGCCGAGGCCACCAAAGACTTTGTGGGGCCGCTGGACCTCATCCTACACCTGCTGAAAAAGAACAAGATCGCCATTCGAGACCTTCCCCTGGCGGGTATCTTAGAGCAGTTTCTGGCCTGGATGGAGACGAGACGGGCGCTGGACTTGGCGGTGGCAGGGGAGTTCATCGCCATGGCCTCCCACCTGATGCTCCTCAAGACCCGGATGCTCCTGTCCCAGGAGGACAAGGAGGCCCAGGCGGAAATGGCGGCGCTCATCGCCTCCCTGGAGGCCCGCCAGCGGCATGCGTCCGCCCAGCGGGTCCGGGCCGTCCTGCCCCGGCTGGAAGCCCTTTGGCAGCGGGGGAGCGCAGGCTTCCCCAAGCCCCCGGAGAACGTGTTTTTTCAGCGGGTCTATCGCTATGAACACAAGCCGTCCGATCTGACCCGCGCCCTGAACGCCTGGCAGGCGCGGCAGAAGCTGGCCATCCCCCCGGCGCTGGCGGAGTTCCAGGCCGTGGTGCGGCCGGAGCCGTACCGGGTGGAGGACAAGGCCGCCCAAGTCCTGGCCCTGCTGGAGCAGCGTGGGCCGCTGCGGCTGAACGAGATCCTCCGCACGAGCCGGAGCCGGTCGGAGGCCACGGCGGCGTTTCTGGCGCTGCTGGAGCTGTGCCGGGGCGGGCGGGTCCATCTGTCGGGGGACCGGGAGGACCCGGAAATTTTCCTCGTCCCCACTTGAACCAACAAACCAACGGAAGGAGGGATGCCCTGTGGAACAGGCAGAACGGGAACGGGCCGTGGAAGCCATTCTCTTTGCCCTGGGAGAGCCGGTGCCTACAGCGCGATTGGCCCAGGCTTTGGACGCGGAAGAGGAGCAGGTCCTTGCGGCCTGCCAGGCCCTGGCCGCGTTTTATGAGACCCAGGACCGGGGCATCCGTCTGGTGCAGCTGGAGGAGAGCTGGCAGCTCGTCTCAGCCCCCCGGTGGGGGGCGGTCATCCGGGGGCTGCTGGCCCGGAAAAAGCCGGACAAGCTCTCGGCGTCGGCCCTGGAGACCCTGGCCCTTGTGGCCTATTTCCAGCCGGTGACACGGGTGTATCTGGACCAGGCCAGGGGGGTGGACAGCGCCCACTCCCTGGGGGTATTATTAGACCGGGAGCTGGTGGAGCCGTGCGGCACGCTGGACGCGCCGGGGCGGCCCACGCTGTACCGCACGACCCAGACGTTTTTGCGGAGCTTCGGCCTGTCTGACCTGGCAGACCTGCCGCCCCTGCCGGAGGGCATCCCGGCGGAAGCGGGGGGTGCGCCATGATCGGGCTGGTGATCCTGCTCGTCCTGGTCCTGCTGGTGCTGGCCGTGGCCTTTCTGCGGCTGGGCGCGGCGGCGGGGTATGACGAGACCGGGGGCTGGGTGAAGGTCCGGGTCGGCCCGGCCTGGCTTACGCTCTATCCTCTCTCCGAAGAGAAGAAGAGAAAGCGGGAGGCAAAGGCCGAGAAGAAAGCCGCCAAAAAGAAAAAGCGGACCGCCGAGCCGCAGGAGAACAAGAAAACGTCCCGCCGCAAAACCCTGAAAAACGCCTTCTCCCCCGGCGGGGCCTTGGACCTGGCGCTGGACCTGCTGCCAAAGCTCAAAGAGATGGCCGGGGACCTGCGCCACACCATCCGCATCGACACCCTCTCTCTGCATCTGGTGTGGGGAGAGCCGGACCCGGCGGATGCAGCCATGCACTACGGCCAGGCCTGGGGCGTGCTGGAGGCACTGCTGGCCTTCACGGAGGCCAACTTTACGGTGAAGAACCGGGACCTGTCGGTGGCGCTGGACTATCAGATCGAGCGTCCCAGGCTCACGGCGGAGGCGGCCTGTTCCATCTCCGTGGCCCAGCTGCTGTCGATCCTCTGGCCCATCCTGAAGGAAGCGATCCTGGGCCTGTGGAAGCGGAAAAAAAACAGGCCCATCCCCCAAAACGACGAAGCAATGCGCGGCTGCCATGGCCGCCCAAGGAAAGGAAGAGACCCATGGAAAAGAATCATCCTGTCAGTGAATTGATGGCCGAGACCATCCAGAAGATCAAGGAAGCCGTGGACGCCAACACCGTGGTGGGCCAGCCCATCACCGCCGGAGAGGTCACCATCATCCCCGTCTCCCGCATCTCCCTGGGCTTCGGCACCGGCGGCTCGGAGTTCGGCGGCAAGGCCCCCAAGAACCTGGGGGAGAACCCCTTCGGCGGCGGCGGCGGCGCGGGCCTGAAGGTCATCCCCGTGGGCTTCCTGGTGGTCAGCGGCACGAGCGTCAAAATGCTCCCCGTAGACACCGCCACCGAAAGCCCCGCCGACCGTCTCGTGGAGCTTATCCCAGACCTGCTGGAGCAGGTGAGCAAAAAGTGGGAGGAGCGCAAGGCCAAGAAGCAGGCGGAGCCGGAGATCACCGAGGAAGATCTGGTGTGAATATTACAAAAAACCTCCCAAACGGGAGGTTTTTTGTAATATTAGAACAGTTTTAGTTGATCATCTTCGCCAAATGCGTTAGAGATGGGTAGGTCAGCTTTTTCTTCAGAAGGAGAAGAGGGTTTCCTGCCGATCTCTTTTCCTTTTTGTGCGAAAAAATCATCGACTTTTTTTCGAGCAGCTTTTGTGGGAATCAGAGCAGCCATTTTTTCCAATTTCAGATCATTTCTCCGCATTTTCTGAAAGTGTCTGGGATTTTTCGAGCAGACCCAGCGAGGTTCCTTTTTCATCGAAAATAAATAGGGAGCGCCGCATTTACTGCAACGAAGAAGACCATCCGTAGGATATTCCTGAGAGGGATTTCTTGTGTAATCGTTGTTCACGCAGGCCAAGTAAACGCCACCCTGTGCGCTTTCTTTTAAGAGAAGCTCTCCTCCGCATACGGGGCATTTCTGACTATACGAATAAGAGGTTACATCACAGATGGGATCAATAGAAAAAGCTTTCTCATATTTCGTAACATATGACGTGTCTGCGCATCGTTGCATGAATTCTCCTGTTAAGCCAGTAAAACTTAATACATTTAGAGAACCCATCCAAACAATTTCATCGTCTATGAAAACAAGCTTTTCGTGCATGCCTTGTTTATGTACTACAATGACACCTCTATCGTGTAACTGTTTTTCACATGTTTGATAGTGGCTAAGTTCTGATTTTTTGCGGTCTGATAAGGCCTTTGTGACAATGATAATTTTTTTACCCGAAGAAACAGCATCAGCAAAAATGGGCAATAGAACACTCAGACGATTTTGACTGATAAAGGGAGAATAGATGATCAATCGTTTCGTGAAAGAGTGAAGATCTTGCATAAAGTACCGATCGAAGGTATCCTCTCGACAGAGAGTACAGCTACCAGGAGCCTGGTCTGTAGAAACCACTGTGTTTTGAGAAAACACAAGGTCAGAAAGTATGCTTTTGGCATCGATTTTGGGGAGGTTGTATCGGTTGAGCAAAGTATTCAGTAACTCTGCCAAGGCGTTGTTTTTCGCTTTCTTTTGACAATACGAAAAATTTCCTACGATAAAAAGTTTGAATTTTGCTCTTGTAATTGCAACATTAAACATTTTTCGTAGATCGTCGTTGTATTCTTTGTAGTTATTACTGTCTAAGAACAAACCAGCTCTCCAGTGGGGTTCATCAATCACAAGATCGAAGATAACAATATCAGCTTCACGCCCTTGAAAACTATGGATCGTACCAGCCTGAATATCGTTTGAATTTTTAGGAAGGCCGCGGTTTTTGTATTCCAATTCGATGAGCTGCTTGATTTTTTCGACGTGAGGCTTATACGGTGCGACGATAAGAACGGAGGCCTCAGAAGAATCTGCCTTAGCTGATTTGCGCTCCAACAGCTTAAATGCAAGTTCAACATCGACGGCGGCAGAAAAACAGTTGAACCGACTATGGTGTGTTCCTTGAGAAACGCCTGTCACCCAAGTGTGCAGACTCTCGGTGTCAATGAGATGAATATTGCGATCCTGTTCTTTTCCGGGGTACCATTTATAAAATTCGTCTTGCTCCTTCGCTCTCTCTTCGGATTTTTCTAGTGCATCAGAGGATAGACCGCCGTACTCCCCATAGTATATATTTGCAATATTTGCGATATCAGGCTCCATACGGAATTGATCGTTCAGCATGATAAAGTTTTCGGGGCAGGTTTCTCTATGCTCTGCCTGAGCTTGCATCCCACTGTGCTGGAAGATATCTTTGCCCAGCCATTTCTGAGCCATGGGAGTTTCTGCCATCACAATCGGCGGCAACTGAAGAAAGTCCCCCACGATAACCACGCTATTTTCCGCAAGATTGCTTGCACACCAGAGTGCGGGGATGGAAGCCATAGAAGCCTCATCTAAGATGACTGTATCAAACTTTCGTTTTTGCAGAGATTCGCTTAAGTAAGATTTTGCTAGTGTAGTGCCAATGATTTTAGCATTGAGAATAGCTTGTTGTCCTAGTTCTTGTATTTTGTTGTTTATATCATGCAGTTGCTTGGACAGTACATGAAAAGATTCTTCAGAGCGTTCTTTTTCTTCTTGTAGTGCCGACAAATCAACGATGCCTAATTCAGTCATCGTTCTGGACAACAGATCAGACAGTTCGGAAAAACGCTCCTGATTTGTAGAGCTTGTTTTTACAGTAGTCGTGTTGTAAAAAGAAGAACAATATAAATATTCTTCACCCAACTTACAAGAACACGACTTACTTTCCTTCTGGATGCGAGTCGTTATATCAGCAAGCTGCTGTTTGGTTTTTTGAAGTTCTTGCTGTAAAGCGTGAAAGGCGTCAAAAGAAGCTTTACTCTCGTTGAGTTGCTTGTTCAGGGATTCTACTTCCTTTTGCAGACAATCTTTCTGCTCGGAGAACACAAGAAGCTCATTTTGAACAATAGATATGGATCTTTCTAGCTGATGGAGTAGAGAGACATAAAAGGATTTATCTTTGGAAGGAGTAAGTGATGTGACCTTTTCTTGTAGAGATAAGAGAGAGGCGATCTCTTGCTGATATTCCTTTTCTACATCTCTTTGCGACTGGAGATTTTCTTTTGCCTTAAGTAGGCGAGGTTTGATAGACTCCAGAGTAGATTTGGCTTGTAGGACAGCGCTCTTTCCTGCAAATAGCTTCCCAAAAGCACTTTTCTTCTCATAGGTTGAGATGGTTAATTGAGCGACACGTTCCTCTTCTTCAAGGGCTTGAATCCCGGAAAGAAGAGAGGTGATGCGTGTATGGATCATTGAAAGTTTTTCTTCCAAAATCTTTTTAGAAGGATATTTAGAAAGTCTTGTGCGTAGTTCTGACCATTGATCATATTTTTGGATTTCAAGGGATGTGGTGTGAAGTTGTAAAGACAGCGCCCGTAGGTTAAGTTTTACTTTCTTCTCTTGACTACAGACAGCGTGATACTCAGATAGTTTATCATTATATATTTCTGTAGAATTCACATAGTGGTCATATAGGGAAGGATCCGTTTTTTGATGATCGATGAGTGTAGAGAGATGATCGACTTCTTGTTCTAGTTGCTTTTTACGAGCTTCGCAGTTGTCAATCGTCTGCAATAGCTCTTCCACCTTATCTAACTGATTGGTCTGCACCCAACGGATTTTGTTAATTCGTTGCTGGAGTGTAGTTTGGCGGTTTTCTAGGTCAGCTTTTTGTTGATAGAGTTCTTTTCCTAAATTTGCGATATGAGACTCTAAGGAAGTCCTTTTTGGAAGGTCAGAGGAAGTACCGAATCGGAGAATAGGATAGGTAGATTCACTTTCACCATGAGCGTTGGTATAGCTTTTGTCTGCTTTTTTGATTGCACCATCTACGGCGGTGTTTGTGTGGGACACCAATAAAACAGAACGATCATGTTTATACAACTCGTCGATGATTTGTCCGATTACCGTTGTTTTCCCTGTACCGGGAGGACCCCATATATAGGTCACATCATTTGTAAGTGCAGATTGGATCGCTTTGTTTTGGGCGGGGCGATTCTCTTGGGGAAATATAATATCCTGGCCTGAACATAAATGCTTGAACAGGTACACGGTGCCCTGAGGAAGTAATTGATCGTCGAGCGGAATGAGATGTTTTCCAATCTCATTTTTCTCATCGGCAATATGTTCAATGCGCTGGATCAGACGCTCCATCAATATCGTTGCACCTGTGTCTAGACGAGCTTTTCCGATGGTATCAGGCAGTTTCACTGTAGAAGCAACGGTAAGCGCACTTTCTTCCACGCTAACTACTGTTACATCAAATTGAAGTTGGCCAACGAAAAGCTTGCAAGGAGTGTCGGGAGGAAGCACGGGCATGTATTCAACTTGGAAGCGATAACAGTATTCTGATGTGCGGGTTTCAAGTTTTTGTCCAGCATAGAGTAAAATAGAGGATTGTCCATTTTTTTCAATATAGCTGATTTCCTCATTGAGTGCCTCACGAAATTCCGAGAAAATTCCTTTTAACTGTGGGTGATCAAAAATCTGTCCTTTACTGAAAGCTTTCATGGTGTGACATTCCATTCCTAATTATATTGATAGAAGCATAGAAAAAGCTGACCTTGCGTGGGTCAGCAGTTTTTGTTTAGGTAGCTGTGTACAAATTACGAATTGCCTTGGCCAATAGGTTGAGCTTGGGGGAGATCTCGGATTCCAGGATGATATTCATGCGGTGGGCCATCAACTGGTCAATTGCTTGCAGGTCTTTTTCATCCAGCATACAAACACCTCCTATCGCTATCATACAAAAGATTATAAAGAGAACGCTTCACACTGTCAAGCGATCGGAGTTGCTTCCACCCTTTACAAACCACGAAATTCTTTTTAAAATAAGGGCAAGAAATTGTATTTTATCAGAGGGGAGGCACGCTCTATGAGCAGCTTTCGTAGGATCGAGTATTTCCTATCCGTGGCCAAACACCTGAACTTTACCAAAGCCGCCAGGGAGTGCTTTGTGGCCCAGGCGGCCATCAGTCAGCAGATCAAACAGTTTGAGGAGGAGCTGGGCTTTAAGCTCTTCGAGCGGGGCGGCGGCAGCGTGAAGCTCACCCCCGCCGGGGCGTTTTTTGCCCGGCAATGCCAGAGCATTTTGTCCCAGTATACCGGGGCGGTGAAGCAGGCCCGCTCCATCGCCGATGGGGAGAAGCGGGACCTGCGCCTGGGCATCCATGGGCCGTATGCCCAGGAGGGCATCCCGCACTATCTCAGGCTGTTTAAGCAGATGCACCCGGAGGCCAACCTGACCCTGAAGGACGGCAGCCGGGACGCCATGCTCCAGGGCCTGGCCGACGAGGAGCTGGACGTGGTGATCGTCCCGGACTTTGGCTTGCATTTGGACGAGGGCTACGAGGAACTGGAGCTGAGCAGCGAGCAGGTCCGCTTTATGACCGGTCCCCACAGCGCCTTGGCAGGGCGGCAGTTCGTCTCGTCCGAGGAGCTGACGGGGCAGACCATTTTCCGCGTGGAGGACCAGAGCGACGACGCTAAGTCCCAGCCCTTGCCGGAGTATTACACCCGCCTGGGGCTGGCGAATAATCCCGTCCAGCGGGTCAATACTTTATTGGAAGCGACCATCTTGGTCCAGGCCGGCCTGGGCATCGCCCCGTTGCCGGGGGGGATGGAGCAGAAGCTCGCCCGTGACGTGAGCGTGTTTTCCATCGAGGGGGATTCGTTCCGCATCCGCACGTTGGCGCTGCGGAAGATGCCCCCCGTGAGCGTGGCGGCAGACCACTTCTTCCAGGTCATCCGGGAGGACTTGGAGGCGCGGGAGAACGAGGCCTGAATCCCCAAAAAATCAGCCATAAGAAAAAGTGATAAGTTTTTGTGATAGGCTCCATCAGTTTTCGGTGTTTCCCATTTCGGCTCGGCTGTGGTATAACTTAAAGCAAGGAAAGGAACTTCCTCTTGCAGGATCAAACCGATCCTCCACAGAATTTCGATTATAAACGAGCTGATATGCAGGGTACGTAGAAACCCCTGCCAAGATAGAAAGGAGCACCAACTATGAAAGCCAACCTGGATGCAAGATATGACCTCTACATCAATGGACAGTGGGTCCCCGCCTCCGACGGGAAGGTCTTCACCGCTTACAACCCCGCCACCGGCGAGAAGCTGGCCGAGTGTGCCGAGGCCACCAAGGAAGATGTCGATGCCGCCGTCAAGGCTGCGTGGGCTGCCTTCCCTGCCTGGCGGGACATGGGCATCGCAGAGCGAGCTGGTATCCTGGAAAAGATCGCTGACATCATCGACGAGAACGCCGAGCTGCTGGCCACCATCGAGTCCATGGACAACGGCAAGCCCATCCGTGAGACCATGGCCATTGACGTTCCCTATTCTTCCGACCACTTCCGTTACTTCGCCGGTGCCATCCGGGTCGAAGAGGGCAAGGCCTCTGTGCTGGACGGCAACATGATGAGCCTGATCCTGCGGGAGCCCATCGGCGTTGTGGGCCAGATCGTCCCCTGGAACTTCCCCTTCCTGATGGCCGCCTGGAAGCTGGCCCCCGCCCTGGCCGCCGGCAACTGCATCGTCTTCAAGCCTTCCTCCACCACCTCTCTGAGCGTGCTGACTCTGGTCAAGCTCATCGGCCACCTGCTGCCCCCCGGCGTGCTGAACGTCATCACCGGCGGCGGTTCCCGCTCCGGCCAGTACATGCTGGACCACCCCGGCTTCCGGAAGCTGGCCTTCACCGGCTCCACTGAGGTCGGCCTGGACGTGGCCAAGGCAGCTGCTGACAAGCTCATCCCCGCCACCCTGGAGCTGGGCGGCAAGAGCGCCAACATCTACTTCGACGACTGCAAGTGGGATATGGCCATCGACGGCTTGCAGCTGGGCATCCTGTTCAACCAGGGCCAGGTCTGCTGCGCCGGCTCCCGCGTGTTCGTGCAGGAGGGCATCTACGATAAGTTCGTGGAGGCTGCCGTCAAGGCCTTCAACAGCGTGAACGTCGGCGATCCTCTGGACCCCAACACCCAGATGGGTGCCCAGGTCGACCAGGGCCAGCTGCGTAAGATCATGTCCTATGTGAACCTGGCCAAGGAAGAGGGCGCGACCATCGCCTGCGGCGGTGAGCCTTACACCGACGGCGCCTGCGCCAACGGCAGCTTCATGAAGCCCACCCTGATCGTCAATGCCACCAACGACATGCGCGTGGCTCAGGAAGAGATCTTCGGGCCGGTGGCCGTGGTCATCAAGTTCAAGACCGAGGAAGAGGTCATCGCCATGGCCAACGACTCCGTCTACGGTCTGGGCGGCGCTGTCTGGACCCGCGACATCAACCGCGCCATGCGCGTGGCCCGCGGGGTCGAGACCGGTCGTATGTGGGTCAACACCTACAACCAGATCCCCTCCGGCGCTCCCTTCGGCGGCTACAAGCAGTCCGGCATCGGCCGTGAGACCCATAAGGTCATCCTGGAGCACTACACCCAGCAGAAGAATATCATGATCAACCTCAACGAGACTCCCTCCGGCTTCTATCCTGAGAAGTAATCAGAAGCCGCTTTAGAAAATGTGTGCAGCGGGCGGAGGGGCCACGCTCCTCCGCCCTCCCCATATCCGCCGGCCCTGACCAACGGCCCACCGCCGTGGCTGGCCCTGTGACCTCGTGTCAGAAAGGAAAGGAACAGAGTATGTCTACCTATTATTTCGTACCCAGCAGAAACGTGTTCGGAGAAGGCTCCGTCGAGGAGACCGGGCACCTCATTAAGAGCATCGGCGGCACCAAGGCCATGATCGTGACCGACGCCTTCCTGGCCGCAAACCCCATGACCGCCCGCATCCAGAAGATCCTGGCTGACGCCGGGGTGCAGTCCGCCGTCTTTGGCAAGGCGGAGCCGAACCCCAAGGACACCAACGTGGTCGAGGGTGAGCAGTTCTACCATGAGAACGAATGTGACTGTATCCTGTCCCTGGGCGGCGGCTCCTCCCACGACTGCGCCAAGGGCATCGGTCTGGTCGCGACCAACGGCGGCAAGATCTCCGACTACGAGGGCGTGGACCAGGCCCACGAGGCCCTGCCCCCCCTGGTGGCCGTGAACACCACCGCCGGCACCGCCTCCGAGATCACCCGGTTCTGCATCATCACCGACACCACCCGTAAAGTCAAGATGTGCATCGTGGACTGGAGAGTCACCCCCGCCATCGCCATCAATGACCCTGAGCTGATGGTCGGCATGCCGGCCTCCCTGACCGCAGCCACCGGTATGGACGCGCTGACCCACGCGGTCGAGGCCTATGTCTCCACTGCCGCCAACCCCCTGACCGACGCGGCTGCCATCAAGGCCATTGACAAGATCGTTCACTACCTGCCCCAGGCCGTGGCCAACGGCGACTATATGAAGGCCCGTTCCGAAATGGCTTACGCCCAGTATCTGGCTGGCGTTGCCTTCAACAACGCCTCCCTGGGTTATGTCCACGCCATGGCCCACCAGCTGGGCGGCTTCTATAACCTGCCTCACGGCGTCTGCAACGCCATCCTGCTGCCCTATGTTCAGGAGTTCAACCTGATCGGCAACCTGGAGCGGTTCGCTGTCATCGCCGAGACCATGGACATCAACGTCAAGGGCATGTCTCCCTTCGAGGCCGGCGAAGCCTGCGTCTATGCCCTGAAGACCTTTGGCAAGTACCTGGGCATCCCCCAGAACCTGCGCTCCCTGGGCGTCAAGCCGGAGGACTTCGAGATTATGGCCGAGCACGCCATGCAGGACGCCTGCGCCGCCACCAACCCCAGAAAGGCCACCAAAGAGCAGATCATTGCGATCTTCCAGAAAGCATACGACGGGGACTGATCCTTCGGTCATTCACCCTTCTGACCAACATCTTATCTTTCTTATCTTTCTTATCTTTCACTCTGAAACGAGCAAGGACACGGCGTATGCCGTGTCCTTGCTCGCAATTCTCTCAAAAACCGAGGCCAACCCTGTCGGGGCCGAAACCTCTGCCAAAAACTAAGGTTAACCCCGTAGGGGCCGCAGACCCCTGCGGCCCGCTCCCCCGACCTCAAGGGTTACAAGTCCCACACGGACGGTACCCCTGCTCGATCAGCTCCGAGCGACTGCTCGTCACTTCCTGCTTGTTCTGCGCGGAAATTCTCGCCACCCCGCTGCAATCCGGCTTGTGGAACTTGTGGGAGTTGGTGTTCAGCACATAGGTCTCCAGCGTGTCCGAGCCGGACGAGGTCGTCACAGAATCCGACCCAGTCCCCACCGTGGGGTCCGACCAGGACTCGCCGCTGGCATACTCAATGCCCACGCCCGGCTGTGCATTGTAGCAGAAGACGTTGAAGCAAACGCCCTCGCCCTGGTCCTCTACGCTGTACGCCTCCATCTGCACGCCCTGGGCCACGAGATCGCTGCCCTCAAACACGGGCGTGACCCGATACAGCACGTGGTTTCCGGTGGCCTTCACATAGTCTGCCACCTTGTTCTCAAAGGGCAGCATCCCCTGGGTGTTCATGTACCGGGTGCCGGTGATGAGATTCTTCTCGTTGGCGTTTTCGCCTGCCAGCTGAAAGCCGATGAGATGACAGCGGTTGTAGAGATACTTGCCGTCCACACCGTCATACTTCGCCGTGTGCCAGCCCGTGGGCTTGACCTGACCGATGGGCTCCCGCTCCTCCGTGGGCATCAGCTCGACGCAGATGTTGGCATAGGCCACCCCGCACCGGCCCAGGGAGTCCAGGTCGGAATACGTCTCAAAGGGGTCCGTGCGGGTCAGCTCACTGGCGTCGAACTCCGGCACATTGCCGTTGAGCTCCGTCCAGGGGCTTTCACTGCGGAACTGGCTGATGCTGACGCCGCTCAGGTCCGTGGCCGCCTGCGACGGCGCCCCAGAGCAGCCGGACAGCACCAGAGCGAACACCAAAGCCAGGGCCAGCAGGAAGCTGGTTTTGCGTTTCATAGAACATTCTCCTCTCTCTATTTGGGGTCGTGGTCTATCATACAGGGAAAACAGAGTGCTGGCAAGGTGGTGTGGTTACAATTAGTATGTTAGGGGTAAGGGGTGGAAATGTCTGTCAGACCAAGCAGGTAGTCTGTGCTGGTGTGATAAAAGCGGGCCAGCTGGATCAAGACTTCTGTTGGGAGGTCTCGTTTTCCCATCTCATAGTTTGAGTAGCACACTTGTGTGCAGTTGAGTATTTTTGCCAAGTCTTTTTGTAGCAAATCTCGGTCTTCCCTCAGGTCGCGAATCCTTCGATACAAAACGCATCATCTCCTGTTCGTTGGGATGAACAGAAGTATATGCATAACGTTTTGTTATATTGACTTATAAAACAAAATGTTATATACTGTTTTTGGATAGAGAGCAAAATCAATTCCCAAGCAACCAATAGAAAGAAGGAGAGCGTAACATGAAAAAGAGAACCCTAGCTATCTTCCTGGGCCTGCTTCTGGTCTTCTGCCTGTCCAGCTGTGCTTGCCAGCATGAATGGAAAGAGGCTACTTGTACAGAGCCGAAAACCTGTACAAAATGTGGAGAAACCGAGGGCGAGGCCCTGGGACACAAGTGGACAGAAGCAACCTGCACAAAAGCGAAGGAGTGCAGCCGCTGCGGAGCAGAAAGCGGGAAAGCACTGGGTCATGATGTAAAAGAATGGAAAGAAGAGAAAGCACCGACGTGTTCAGAAATGGGGACAGAGATCGGGACCTGTACTAGATGCGGAGAGACGGTTACAAAGAGTTTGCCGATGGTAGATCATACACCGGGGGACTGGGTCATAAAAACAAAAGCGACTTCTTCTTCCGAAGGGATCCGTGTAAGAAATTGTACAGTTTGTGGAAAAGAAGTAGACATTGAATCCTATACTATGACTGCTCAGGAGCTAAAACAAGAGTATGTTGCAGAGTGCAAATCCTATACATACAATGAAGTTGCACGGAATCCAGATAACTACATTGGCAAAAAAGCTAAGTTTACAGGAGAAGTTATCCAAGCTATGCCGGATGGCGATAGCTATACCCTTCGCGTGAATGTTACGAAGGGACGCTATGTCTGGGATGATACTGTCCTAGTTTCTTATACAAAACAGGATAGCAGTGAGTCGAATATTTTAGAGGATGATATTGTAACAATGTACGGTGTTCTGATGGGAGACTATACCTATACTTCTGTGATGGGTGCTAGTATTACAGTTCCGTCGTTTTCCGCAGAATATATTGACATTAAGTAATATAAAATAGAAAAGCTCCCTCTAAGCGGAAACAGAATTTTCTTGCTTGGGGGGAGCTTTTGCGTTTTTCGTTTGTAGGGACATCATACTTGGCTCCCCCTCCGGGGGAGCTGGCAGCGAAGCTGACTGAGAGGGCCTGCGTGTAGGAAAATTAGTGCTTAACAGTATAGGTGAAGAATGGAGGTTCTACCTCGTTACCGATACGCCTTCTATCTGCAACGTAGCCCTCATCCGTCTGCTTCGCAGCCACCTTCCCCCTCGGGGAAGGCTTTGGAGGTGTCAAGGCTCCAGATAGTAGTCGAAGCCGTAGCAGCTGGAAGATTGATGAAAGCTGGTTTTGTTGAGAAGGTTCGGAAGGGAAAACGATTTTTCTACCGCTTAAAAACTGATACACCAACTGAATGATTGGTGTATCAGTTGGTGTATTTATTAAAATTGAGACAAACACATAGAAAAATTAACATCCCCGCCAAACTACTTGTGATGGTTTGGCGGGGATGTTTGACTTCACGAAGAAAAATTGGAAGCAGTGTCAAGGCTCCAGATAGTAGTCGAAGCCGTAGCAGCTCTTCTCGAAGCCGTAGATCTCATAGAAGCGGTGGGCCTGCTTGCGGGGCATGCCGGAGTCGAGGACCAGGGCCTTGCAGCCGCGGGCCTTGGCCAGCTCCTTGGCGTGGTCCATGAGCTTCACACCGCAGCCCTTGCCGCGCTCGTTTTCGTTGGTGATGATGCTGGAGACGTAGCAGGTCATACCGGAGAGCCAGAAGGTGTTGAAATAGGCCCCGTGGCAGAAGCCGTGGTAGGTGTCGCCGTCCATGAGGAAGAAGGCGAAGCTGTTCTCATCGGCCAGCACGTCGGCGTAGACCTTGCGGATCACGTCTTTGTCATAGGTGTTGTAGTCCCAGAGTTTTTCGATGTAGTCGAAGGCGACGTCGAAGTCGGCCATCGTTGCGGTTTTGAATTCCATACGCACAGTTCCTCCTTTATTGTGTGGAATACTCACAAGTTGATTATAAAACCCATTTCCCTTCTTGTCAATTCTTACGGAGAAAGAAACAGACAAAAGCCGGGAAAATGTCGGAGAGGGCTTGGTTTGGATTGACCTTTCGGGCCAAAGTTGCTACTATAAATGGGCTACAAAACAAAAAAGTGGGCCTGCTGCCCACCGGAAATAAAAGGAGACCTACACCATGAAGACCCGCATCACAGAGCTGTTCGGCATTGAGTATCCCATCGTTCAAGGCGCCATGCAGTGGCTTTCCAAGCCCAACCTGGCCGCTGCCGTCTCCAACGCCGGGGGCCTGGGTACGATCAATATGACGACCTATGCTGACCCGGAGGATTTTCAGAAGGACATCCAGCGGCTCAAGCGCCTGACGGACAAACCCTTTTCCGTGAACCTGTCCCTCTTGCCCGACACCAAGCCCGACGGCCCCATCAAGGGCTTTTTGCAGGCCATCGTGGACGAGAAAGTCCGCATCGTTGAGACGGCGGGCAGCTCCCCCAAGCCCTTCATGGACCTGCTGAAGGGGGCGGGCTGCGTGGTCATGCACAAAATTCCCGACTCCCGTTTTGCCCACACCGCCGAGGAAGTGGGCTGTGACGCGGTGTGTATCGTGGGCTACGAGGGCGGCGGCCACCCCGGCATGGCCGGGGTCGGGTCCATGGTCCAGTGGCCCCTGACCCTGGAGCGCTGCAGCTTGCCGGTCGTGGGCGCCGGCGGCGTGTGCGACGGGCGGACGATGTATGCCGCCCTGGGCATGGGGCTGGACGGCGTCATGGTCGGCACCCGCTTCCTCATGGCCGAGGAGACGGAGATCGGCCCCCATCTGCGCCAGGCCGTCATCGACGCGAAAGAAACGGACACGGTGCTGACCCAGACCAGCATCCGCAACGCCCTGCGCTCCCTCAAGACCGAGGAGGCCCTGCACATCATCGAGTTTGAGAAGCATCACCCGACGTTTGATGAGCTCTATCCCCTCATCCGGGGCACCGTGACCAAGGCGGCCTATGAAAATGACAAGCCCCAGGAGGCCCAGATCGCCATGGGCCAGGTCCTGGGCCGCATCCACGACGTAAAGCCCGCCGCCCAGATCATTCAGGACATGGTGGAGGAATTCTACGCCATGCACCGCCGTATCAGCGGGATGCTGTGATGCTGTCCCGAAAGAGAGGAGGGGCAGACCCCAATGTTCGCACTTGCTCTCCGACTCATTGAGCATGAGACGGAGCAGGAGGCCTTTGACCAGCTCTATACTCGCTACCGGGGCCTGGCGTTTTGGGTGGCGAAGGGCTATCACCTGTCCGATTCGGACGCGGAAGATGCCGTTCAGGACGCATTTTTCGCCTTGGCCGAAAATTTTTCCAAATATTTTTCGCAAAAGTGTCCCAATTGGAAGTCTCTCATCGTTACTATAGTGAAGAACAAAGCCATCGACATCTGGCGGCAGAACCAGCGCCGGGCGGGGGAGACCTTTGACGAAGCCATTCACAGCCAGAGCAAGGAGACCCTGCCGGAGGAATTTGGGGGGGAAAGCCCCCTGACCCGGTGCATCCTGCGCCTGCCGGAGCGGGACCAGCTCTTTCTGCGCCTGCGCCACGAGCACGGGTTTTCCAACCGGGAGACGGCCCACCTCATGGGAATGAGCTGGGAGGCGGCGCGGAAGCTGGAGCAGCGCGTCCGGGCACGTCTGGAACGGCTTTGTCGAGAGGAGGGACTTTTATGATCAGTGAAGAGAGGTTGAAGCAAGCCGTCCACGAGGCGGCAGAGGCCTTGGACCGCTCCCTGCCCGACCCGGAGGCATGTAGCTATGAACCCTCCCCGGAGTTCGAGGCCCGGATGCAGGCCCTCATCCGGGAGATGGGGGAGAAGCGGGAGCGCAAAGAGCGCCGCCGCAGGCTGGCCCACCGGGCGGCCTGCCTGGCCATCGCCGTGGTGGCCTGCGGAGGCTGCTTCCTGGGCAGCAACGCCCAGGCGCGGGAGGGCCTGTGGGGCTGGATCCGGGATTCCTTTGAGGGCAGCCAAAACTATTCCTTCCAGAGCACGCCCATCCCAAGCGGGGACCTGCCCGCCTACACGATGGATGTGCCGGAGGAATACCACTATGTGACCGACCAGTCCATCCAGTCCGCGGAGTATGCGGCCCTGACCTATGAAAACGACGCGGGGAACATCCTGGCCCTGGACTATCAGTATGAGACGGAAAACTCCTCCGGCAGTCTCAGCGTCTTTGCCGACGAGGAGGACGTGCAGAAGGTCACCGTCAACGGCGTCTCCGCCGACCTCTACGTGGGGGAGGACGAGGACAGCACCAGTATCATCGTCTGGATGGACCCGGAGACCACAGCGCTTCTCAGCGTGACCGGCGACCTGCCGGCAGACGAGCTGCTGGCCCTGGCCGAGACGGTCCGGCCGGTGAAATAAGGAGGTATTGCGATGAAAAAGCATTGGACGATCCTCATGCTGCCCGCCCTGCTGCTGACCCTGGCCGCCTGCGGCGTGGAGCACCCCACGCTGGAGGACGGGACCGGGGTATCGGTCACGCTGGGGGAGGCGGTTCGGCTGGATACACCGGACCAGCTCACCGTTTATCCACTGACCGTGGATGCAGACCAGGCCAAGGCGGACATCGAGCGGGCCTTCGGCATCACCCTGGGCACGGCCCTAAGCAACGGGGCCTACGTCGGGGAGAACTATTCCGTCACCCTGGACAGCCAGACCGGGCACTGGACCTATCAGACCACGAAAGACCCTGCACCGGCTGTGCCCCCGGAGGAAGCCATTTCTGACCAGCAGGCCATTGACCTTGCCACGCAATTTATGACCGAGGCCCAGCTTTGGAACGGAGAATTTTCTGACGGGATCGCCACCGACGCCACCAGCGGCGGCGGGAACACACCGGAGCTGGTCGAAGAGAAAATCGTCTACTTCTATCCCATGGTCGATCAGAAAACTGTGACCGGCACCTTCCGCTGGATCCTTCGCCTGGACCCCCAGGGGAACCTCACCGAGGTGGACAACTACACCGCGCCCATTGGGGAAGCTGTTACTGTCGAGGGCAAGAGCCGCGCCGACCTCGTCCAGGCTGCCGCCAACGGGGAGGGCAGTGTCAGCGGCGACGTGTCGGACGGCACCGAGATCAAGTTTGCGGAGACGGCCTACTATGCCGACCCGGAGGGAGATTGTTTGTACCCGGTCTATCTTCTGCGGGGAGACCGGTTTGACGTGATGATCGACGGGCGGAAGTGAAGGAGTTTGGCTTCGCCAAATGATTTGATTGGTGGTACGAAATCTTGGGGTGCTGCCTTAGTACACTGCGGCTCAGATGCGCTAGGTGGCCCTCATCCGACCCGGCTTTCGCCGGGCCACCTTCCCCCTCGGGGAAGGCTTTGCGTTATATCATTCATCACAGGAAGACGCAACACTACAAATTTATACGGCGTTGCGAGAGCCTTCCCCGAGGGGGAAGGTGGACGCGAAGCGGACGGATGAGGGCTACGTTGCGCAAGGAATCGGTTGTGTACTAAGGCAACAACGTGCCCAATGGAGCCAGTCATAAAATCCATCCGGCTCCGCCGGACACCATTCTCAAAAGCTGGTCCGATACAGCGGGATCACGTTGATCACCGGCTCCTCATACGGGTGCGCGGCTTTCACTGCCTGTATGATCTCGTCTACCTGCTCCGTCCGACAGGTCACTTCCACTTTGAATTCTTCTGCCTGGCAGAGGGTGTTTTCTGCGCCGAGATAGGGGTGCGTCCCGGCCAGCGGCCGCCAGAAGCTGGTGACGGGGGAGTAGGACAGGCATTGGTCATAGGCCCCGATGTGCCCGGCGTCGCTCTCGGCCAGGGCCGTTTGGACGGCGGAGAAATGGCTGGCGGGGACGAAGATCTCTAGCTTACAATAGGAAAAGTCTGGCATGGCAGTGGCTCCTTTCAAAATGCAGGGTGGTTTTTCTCAGAATAGCACAGGACACGCACTCTTGACAAGGCGGGCGGGGGCATGGTAGAATAACGACAAATTGAATCTCGTGTGGAACGGGAAGAGTACCCTGTCAGAACCGGACAGAGAGGGGCGGTCACCGACTGAAAGCCGCCCTGCGGGGAGACTGGCGAAAGTGCGCCCGGGAGCGAGGGGGATGCAGATGCCCTCCGGTCAGGCCCCGTTACCAGCCGTCTTGAGTGACAAACGAGAGTGGAACCGCGGACAACGACGTTGAATGATCTTGCCGCCTCTTGACCTTTTGGGGTCAGGGGGCGGTTTTTTGTTGCCCCAGGCCCCCCGCTTCCGCCGGCGGTCGGGCGGACATAGCATAGGCTAGCAAACCGACCGTAATTTTTTGTGAGGTGACCGGAAATCATGTTCCATTTGACAGAAACTTTATCGGCCTATCAGGCCCGCGACCCGGCCGCCCGGAGCAAGCTGGAGGTCTTCCTGCTCTATCCCGGCGTGCACGCCACCATGTATCACCAGGCCGCGCACTTCTGTTACTGTCACAAGATGAAGTTTTTGGCCCGTACCATCTCCCAGTGGAGCCGCTTCTGGACCGGCATTGAGATCCACCCCGGCGCGAAGATCGGCCGCCGCCTGGTCATCGACCACGGCATGGGCATCGTCATCGGCGAGACGGCGGAGGTCGGGGACGACTGCCTGATCTACCACGGCGTCACCCTGGGCGGCACCGGCAAGGACCAGGGCAAGCGCCACCCGACCATCGGCAACAACGTCCTGCTCTCCACCGGCTCCAAGGTCCTCGGCCCCTTCAAGGTGGGGGACGGGGCACGCATCGCCGCCAATGCAGTGGTCCTGAAGGAAGTCCCGGAGGACGCCACCGCCGTGGGCGTGCCCGCCCGCGTGGTCCGCATCGCCGGGGAAAAGACCAACTTCGTGGGTGACGTGGACCAGGTCAGCGTGCCCGACCCTGTGCAGAAGGAGCTGGACGCCATCAATTCCCGCCTTTCCTGGCTGGAAGAGTATTTGGATAAAAAACACGAGGAAGAAGAGAACAAACGGAAGGAGAACCAACAAAATGAAGCTGTTTAATAGCATGAGCCGGAAGAAAGAGGAGTTCGTGCCCATCACCCCCGGTGAAGTCAAGATGTACTGTTGCGGCCCCACGGTCTACAACTATATCCACGTGGGCAACGCCCGCCCCATGATCCTGTTCGACGTGCTGCGCCGCTATCTGGAGTACCGCGGCTACAACGTCACGTTCGTGCAGAACTTCACCGACGTGGACGACAAGATCATCAAGCGGGCCAACGAAGAGCACGCCACCTCGCAGGAGATCTCTGAGAAGTATATCGAGGAGTATTTCAAGGATGCCCACGGCCTGGGCGTGCGGGACGCCACCGTCCACCCCAAGGCCACCGAGAACATCCAGCAGATCATCGACCTGGTGCAGACCCTGATCGACAAGGGCTATGCCTATCCTGTCAACGGTGACGTGTACTACCGCACCAAGAAGTTCGAGGGCTACGGCAAGCTCTCCCACCAGCCCATCGAGGACTTGCAGGCCGGCGCCCGCATCGACGTGAACGACGTCAAGGAGGATCCCCTGGACTTCGCCCTCTGGAAGGCCGCCAAGCCCGGCGAGCCCTATTGGGACTCCCCCTGGGGCCAGGGCCGTCCCGGCTGGCACATCGAGTGCTCCGCCATGTCCAACCGCTACCTGGGCAAGACCATCGACATCCACTGCGGCGGCGAGGACTTGCAGTTCCCCCACCACGAGAACGAGATCGCCCAGTCTGAGGCCGCCAACGGATGTACCTTCGTCCACTACTGGCTGCACAACGGCTTCCTGAACATCAACAACCAGAAGATGTCCAAGTCCCTGGGCAACTTCTTCACCGTCCGCGAGGCCGCCGAAGCCTACGGGTACGAGGCCGTCCGCTTCTTCATGCTCTCCGCCCAGTACCGTTCTCCCCTGAACTACTCCCGCGACTCCCTCATCATGGCGCAGAACGCCCTGGAGCGCCTCTACACCGCCGAGAGCAACCTGGAGTTCCTGACCAAGAACGGTGCCGACGGCGACATGACCGCCGAGGAGAAGGCCTTCACCGAGACCTTTGACAGCTACCGCCAGAAGTTCGACGACGCCATGGATGACGACCTGAACACCGCCGACGCCATCAGCGTCATCTTCGAGCTGGTGCGGGCCATCAACATCGCGGTGGAGAAGAACCCCACCAAGGCGCTGGCCACCGCCTGCCTGGATATGCTGCACGAGTTTACCGACGTGCTGGGTCTGCTCTACAACAAGAAGGAAGAGGACGACAGCCTGGACAGCAAGGTCGAGGCCATGATCGAGGCCCGTCAGGCCGCCCGGAAGGCCAAGAACTTCGCCGAAGCCGACCGCATCCGCGACGAGCTCAAGGCCATGGGCATCACCCTCATGGACACCCCCCAGGGCGTCAAGTGGTCCAAGGACTAAGCCGCTTGATTTTCATGAGAAGATAACGTATCCCCCGCAGAAACACCGGAACGACCGGCGCTTCTGCGGGGGATCTTCTGCTTTTTGGGAAAAGCCTTAGGCCCGCCGTGCCCCTCGCCCTACCGGGATACGCAGGGAGCAGAGGACGAAGAGGACGGCCAAAACCACCGCGAACCAATAGGCCAGGTGGGGCAGGTCCCCCAGCACGCCCCGCAATGCCCCCAGCAGCAGGGGGGAAAGAAACTGCGCCAGGTACATTGCGGCGGAGAGCAGGGGCATGACCGTCGAAGCGGCGGATTTGCCCGCCTGCATCGATGCCTCGGAGATGAGAAAGGGGATGCCCATGCCGTTGGCAAAGCCGATGCAGGCCGAGCCAAGCAGGGTCCCCGGCCAACCGCCCAGAAGCGTCAGCAGCAGGAAGCCCAGCAGGAAGAGAACGGGGGCCAGCAGCTTGCACCCGCGCCCCATGGCCCGCCGGAGATGGACAAACAGCAGCCCGCCGACAAAGGCGACCAGGTCCGCCCCGGCCATGATGACGGCGATGCATTGGGCGGGCACAGCGCCCTCTGCCGTGGTCTCCAGGGCGAAGTTGGCGGGATAGACGAAGAAGATGGACATGAGCAGGAACATGGCCAGGATATAGATGAAATACGTGCGGAACGGGGAGCCGGCGGCGCTGGCTTCTTCTGCGTGCTGGGGCTGATCCAGCCGGTCGCTGGGCAGGAAGCCCAGGCAGAGGACGATACTCAGCAGGCCCAACAGATAGACCAGAAAGCTGGCCCGCCAGTTCAGCTGAGACAGCAGCCCCGCCAACAGCGTGGCGATGACGCCACCCATCTGGTTCATGGCCGAAGCGTACCCCATGAGGGCCGCTTGCCGCTCCGGGGGATAGTAAAAGGTCAGCAGGCCGGTGGAGAGCGGCATCAAAATGCCCACGCCGACGCCGACCAAGGCCCGCATCACCAGCACCAGAGCGATCTGATCAAACAGCCCGGCGGCACAGCCGCCGACGGTGTAGAGCAGCAGCCCGCCCAGCACCAGCGTCTTGGTGGAAAACCGGCGGGAGAGGGCGGGAAAGCACAGGTTCGTGATGACGATGAACAGCGCTGGGATGCTGATGATGAGCTGGACGACGGTCTGACTGGTGCCGGAAAAATACGCCTGAATGACGCCCAGAGCCGGGGCCACAGCGGCACCGGCCATCACCGTCAGCAGCGACAGGGAGAGAATGCTCACGGCAAGCCCTTTGCCGCGGGCAGGGGAGGGGAGAGACATGAAAAACAGACTCCTTTCTTTGGAAAAAATAAAAAATGCGTAAGTCCGGTGTTTGGACTTACGCATGGTGCGACACAACACAATGAGTTTTCTGTGCGTATCTTAACACAAATTTTTCCGAAAAGTCAAGGGGAGATCCCCATCGTTTTCCGGGCGCTGGCTAAAAAGCGCCGGGCGGCGGGGGAGAGGTTGTCCAGGTCGGGGACCATGGCCCCCAGCTGCCGGAAGGCGCGGGGCACCAGGGGGCGGACGGCCACGCCGGGGTGTTCCTCGTGCAGATAGAGCGCGGGCAGGACGGAGACGCCCAGCTCCAGCTTCACCATGGCCAGGATGGCCAGCTCATCTTTCGAGGTCCAGCGGACGTCGGGGTGGACGCCGGCGTTGGTGATGACGCGGGTGATGTCATAGTCATAGGCCCGGTCCTCTAAAATAAAGGGCTCGTCGGCCAGCTTGGCCAGGTCGATCTCATCGCAGGCGGCCAAGGAATGGCCGGCGGGGACGGCGGCCCAGATCTCATCCTCCAAAAAGGGGATCCAGTGGTAGGGGGAGTCGTGATAGCTGCAAAAAGCCAGGTCGATGGCGCCCTCCCGCAGCCACTCGTCCTGCTCCTCCTGGCCGCTCTCCCGGATGGAGACGGTGATGCCGGGGTAGAGCTGGGCGAAATCCCGTAAGATCTGGGGCAGCCAGAACCGGGAGATGGAGGGGAAGGTGGCGATGAAGACGTTGCCGACGGCCAGCCCGCGGATGTCAGCTGCCTCCTGCTCTAGCTGGCGGCTCTTCCGGTCCAGCTCCCGCAGGAGCGGCAAAATGCGCTGGCACTCGTCCGTGGGGCGGACCCCGGCGCGGGAGCGCACTAAAAGAGGAAAGCCCAGCTCGGCCTCCAGGGCCTTGATGACGTAGCTCAGGCCCGACTGGGTGTAGCCCAGCTGCTCGGCGGCGCGGGTCAGGTTGCCCAGGTCGATGGCGGTGAGCAGGGCGACGCGTTTGTTTTGGTCCATGATACCTCCTTTCCATCAAAAACTTTGATGGATATTCTGAGAGCTTCTTTCCATGAGAAACTTTGATGTTAGCGGTGGGTATTTCCTGTTTTACAAAGGGAACTCGATCTAGTATAATGCAAGCAGATAGAGAAAGCAAGACCGGCCGGAAAACTTACTTTTCTCCATAGATCAAATTTCTGAGTTCTATTAGGAAAGGTTCGTTGAATTATGAAAACCCAACATGCTCATTTGGTTGCTCTTCTGGTGATGCTCCTGGTCCTCGTGGCCTATGTCGCCGTGCTGAATACGCTCACCATCACCCACCCCCTGCTCCTGGCTCTGCCCGCCGCAGTGGTCTCTATCCTGGCTGCACAGCAGTGGTCCGATTACCTGACCATGAAAAAGGCACAGCATCACGCCTAAGCTAGCCAGTGTCACTTACGCATACTCCTCCTTTACATCGATATATTTGCTCAAGCTGACAGGCTCGCCCCTCGGAACCTTCCCCTCTGTTCCACCTGGGCGGGCCTGAACGCTATTCTGCGGCCATTTCCACAAAGAACACCCCAGGCTGTCCTGTGCGCATTTGTGAAAAAGTGTGCTTGACGGGGGGTGGGCGGCGTGATATGATTTAGTTAATTAAAGAAAAACAAACCGGTGAGTAAGAGTAGTACCTCTTCGCTCTGCCTCTTAGCGAGCCGCGGGCGGTGCAAGCGCGGCAGGACGGCGAGGAGAGAATGGACTTACGAGGGCGGACCGAACCCCTTTTTGTTTTGGAAAGGGCAGTAGTGGCCGACGGGGACCGCACCCGTTACCAGGGCGGCGCGTATGATGGTACGCGAACGGAGCGGGCGCAATGCGTCAATTTGGGTGGTACCGCAGGAAAGTCAGTCTTGTCCCATGTCGTTGGAAACAACGGATGGAACAGGGCTTTTTTTGTTGCCCCCGGACCCTTGGCAGAAAGACCCTCCCCACCATCGCACACATCATTCTATTTTTACCAAATGTTATGAAGGAGCGACTTGACATGAAAAACCTGAAAAAACTGCTCTGCGGAGCCCTCTCCCTGACCATGGTCCTGGGCCTGGCCGCCTGCGGCGGCAACACCGCCACCACCGACAGCACCGACGGCGACACCGCCGCCAAGGCCGACGGCAACGTGCCCGTCATCGGCATCAGCCAGTACGGCCAGCACGCCTCCCTGGACAACTGCCGCGAGGGCTTCCTCCAGGGCTTGCAGGAGGCCGGCCTGGTCGAAGGCACCGACTACACCATCGACTATCAGAACGCCAGCTTTGACGACAACATGGCCATCCAGATCGCCCAGTCCTTCTCCGCCGAGAACGCGGCCCTGATGGTCGGCATCGCCACCCCCTCCGCCACTGCCTGCTATGCCGCCGCCGAGGACAAGGACATCCCCGTGATCTTCACCGCCATCACCGACCCCGTGGGTGCCAAGCTGGACTCCGGCAATATTACCGGCACCTCTGACGTGCTGCCCGTCGAGGGCCAGCTGAAGCTCATCCGCGCCCTCCAGCCCGACGCCAAGACCATCGGCATCGTCTACACCACCAGCGAATCCAACTCCGTCTACTCCGTGGGCGTGTACCAGGAGAAGGCCGCCGACTACGGCTTCACCATCGAGGCCGTGGGCGTCACCGCCCAGTCCGAGGTCACCCAGGCCGTGGACAACCTGATCGCCAAGGGCGTGGACTGCTTCTCCAACCTGACCGACAACAACGTGGTGGGCGTGCTGGGTTCCATCCTGGAAAAGACCAACGAGGCCAAGATCCCCGTCTATGGCTCTGAGATCGAGCAGATGAAGAAGGGCTGTGCCGCCGGTGCCGGCCTGGATTATGTCCAGCTGGGCATCCAGACCGGCAAGATGGCCGCCAAGGTCCTGACCGGCGAGACCACCTGCCAGGATATGCCCTATGAAGTCATTGAGAATTACTCCACCTACATCAACAGCAAGTCTCTGGAGCAGCTGGGTATCACCCTGCCCGACGACGTGGCCCAGTCCGCCGAGGACGTGGCCAACGCCTGAGCCTCTGCCCCGCTGGCAGAGAACGTAACCTGACCGAAGGAGGATGACATTCATGTCAGACCTGATCATTTCTACCCTGACCCAGGGCCTGATCTACGCCCTGCTGTCCTACGGGGTGTACATCACCTACTCTGTGCTGGACTTTCCAGACCTGACCGTGGACAGCTGCTTCCCCTTGGGCGCGGCGGTGACGGCCATCCTTCTTCTGAAGGGTGTGGACCCCTGGGCCACGCTGCTCTGCTCGGCGGCGGCGGGGGCCATCGCCGGGCTGTGTACGGGCCTGATCCATGTGCGCCTGGGCGTGCGGGACCTGCTGGCCGGTATCATCACCATGACGGCCCTCTCGTCCATCAACCTGCTCATCGCCGGGTCCAACGTGACCGTGGAGCGGGCGGTGGACACCATCTTTACGTCCAAGGGCGTCATGGCCCTGTTTGGCAATTTGACCCTGGGCTGGAGAAAGCTCATCATTTCCCTGGTCCTGGCCATTGTGGTGAAGCTTCTGCTGGATCTCTACTTCCGCACCAAGTCCGGCCTGCTCCTGCGGGCCGTGGGCGACAACGGGACCCTGGTCACCACCCTGGCCCAGAACAAGGGCAACATGAAGATCCTGGGCGTGGTGATCTCCAATGCACTCGTCGCCCTGTGCGGCAGCGTCCTGTGCCAGGAGCAGCGGAGCTACTCCGCCGTCATGGGCATCGGCCAGGTGGTCTTTGGCCTGGCGACGGTCATCATCGGCATCTCGCTCATCCGCTTCTTCACCAGCTCCAAGGCCGCCCAGGGCCTGCGGAAGGTGAAGGGCCTGCGCTTCCTGGCCACCCCCCAGGGGACCACCGCCGTGCTGCTGGGCAGCATCCTGTATAAGTTCTGTATCCAGATCGCCATCAACGCCGGTCTGCCCGCCAATATGCTGAAGTTCATCACCGCCGTGCTGTTCCTGCTGGTGCTGGTGCTGGCCGGTCGAAAGGGAGAGGAGATCATCCATGCTTGAGCTGCGAGACTTAACGAAAATCTACAACGCCGGCACCGTGACGGAAATGACCCTGTTCGACCACTTCAACCTTACCGTGGACGACGGCCAGTTCGTCTCCATCGTGGGCAGCAACGGCTCCGGCAAGACCTCTCTGCTGAACATCCTCTGCGGCTCCATCCCCCTGGACGGGGGCGACGTGCTGGTGGGCGGCAAGAGCATCCGCAAGCAGAAGGACTTTCAGCGCTACGCCACCATCGGCCGGGTGTATCAGAACCCCTCCCTGGGGACCTGCCCCAACCTGACCATGCTGGAAAACATGTCCCTGGCGGACAACAAGGGCAAGCGCTTTGGCCTGGGCTTTGGGGTCAACCGCAAGCGCATCGACTTCTACCGCTCCGAGCTGGCCTCTCTGGGCCTGGGCCTGGAGGATAAGCTGGACGTGAAAATGGGTGCCCTCTCCGGCGGCCAGCGGCAGGCCGTGGCGCTGCTCATGGCGACCATGACGCCGCTGAACTTCCTCATCCTGGACGAGCACACCGCCGCCCTGGACCCCAAGACGGCGGAGACCATCATGGTCCTCACCGGCAAGGTGGTGAAGGAGAAAAAGCTCACCGCCCTCATGGTCACCCACAACCTGCGCTACGCCGTCGAGTACGGCGACCGCCTGCTCATGCTCCACCACGGCCAGATCGTGCTGGACAAGGCAGGGGAGGAGAAGGCCGAGGTGACGACAGAGGGCCTGCTGGAGGTCTTTAACCGGTATAGTATCCTGTGACACTTGGCTCCCCTGAAAGGGGAGCTGGGCGCGAAGCGCTCTGAGGGGTTCTTCCCGAAGGGCAGGAAAGACGTAAGAAAAACCCGCGGCCTGCATGAGGTCGCGGGTTTGTGCTTTACTTGGTTAACGAAGTTCGGTTCAGGCCAGCTTAGCCTTGGAAACCTCGGTCAGAGCGGTGAAAGCGGCCTTGTCGTTGACGGCCATCTCAGCCAGCATCTTGCGGTTGATCTCCACGCCGGCCAGCTTCAGGCCGTGCATGAAGGTGGAGTAGTTCATGCCGTTGCTCTTGCAGGCAGCGCTGATCCGGGTGATCCACAGCTGACGGAAGTCGCGCTTCTTGCGCTTACGGCCCACGTATGCGTAGGTCAGGGACTTCATCACCTGCTCGTTGGCCATCTTGAAGTGCTTGGACTTAGCGCCCCAGTAGCCCTTGGCCATCTTCAGGATCTTGTTTCTTCTCTTGCGCGTCATCATCGCGCCTTTCACTCTAGCCATTGTGTCAGCCTCCTATGTCTTGTGGTAAAAATCTTATTTATACAGGATCATGCGCTTGATTGCGGCCTCGTTGGTCTTGTCCGCATAAGCGCCGGCGCGGAGGCCGCGCTTGCGTTTGGTGGTCTTCTTGTTCAGGATGTGGCTCTTGTTGGCGTGAGCACGCTTGACCTTGCCGCTCTTGGTCAGGTTAAAGCGCTTCTTGGCTCCGCTGTGGGTCTTGATTTTCTGCTTAGGCATGACGGAAATCTCCTTTGTCAGATTTTACTTTTTGGTGTCTTTGTTCTGTTTGCAAGACAGGAACATGGTCATGTGGCGTCCGTCCAGCTTGGGCTCCTTGTCCATGGTCGCCACCTCGGCGCAGTCGGCCGCGAATTTTTCCAGCAGGCGCTTGCCGATGTCGGTGTGAGCCATTTCGCGGCCGCGGAAGCGGACGGCGACTTTGACCCGGTTGCCATCGGACAGGAAACGCTGGGCGTTGCGGACCTTAACGTTGAAATCATTGACGTCGATTCCGGGGGACATACGCACTTCTTTGATCTCCACGATCCGCTGGTTTTTCTTTGCCTCCTTATCCCGCTTGGTCTGCTCGAAACGGTACTTGCCGTAGTCCATGAGCTTGCAGACGGGGGGGACGGCGTTGGGGGAAATTTTCACCAGGTCCAGGTCGGCGTCGCCGGCCTTTGCCAGGGCTTCGGCCAGGGGCATGATGCCAAGCTGTTCCCCCTGGGCGGAGATGAGGCGTACTTCCTTGTCGTGAATTTCCTCGTTGATCTGATGAGCCGTGTGAGCTATGATGGACGCACCTCCAGTTCTGAAAAAAGCAATAAAAAATGGATACCAGCAAAAAGGTATCCGCATGACAGACCTACCGACACCCAATTTCTTCTCGCGCCAAAGGGCTGGAGACATCGGGTGCAGGGATCAGACTGTATTGACCCAAAGCGCGGGGCACAGAGGGTGAGGCAGGCGGAACCTTCCTACTTTATTTTACTGGGGTAGTATAGCACACGCTTGGCTGCCTGTCAAGCAGAAGTTTTTCCAAAAAGAAATCACCCGGATCCGCGTCTAGACATGAGACCTGCGCGGGTTCGGGTGGATTTGAATGGAGTATGACATAGAATTTTCTTTACACAAAGCGATACGGAAGGAAAAAATGCAGGGTCGGTTGGGAAAGGGAGAGGAATGGGAAAGGGGGAAATTTGGGGCCGTCTTGCCTTAGCCCTGGCGGCGCTGGAGCACCAGCCGGTCCGCGATCATGGCGATGAACTCGGAGTTGGTGGGCTTGCCCTTGGCGTTGCTGACGGTGAAGCCGAAGTATTTCTGTAAGGTGTCCAGGTCGCCCCGGTCCCAGGCCACTTCAATGGCGTGCCGGATGGCGCGTTCCACGCGGGATGAGGTGGTGCCATATTTCCGGGCCACGTCGGGATAGAGGACCTTGGTCACGGCGTTGATGACGTCCATGTCCTGCACGGTCATCATAATGGCCTCCCGTAAGTACTGGTAGCCCTTGATGTGGGCGGGAACGCCGATCTCGTGGATGATGGAGGTGACGCTGGACTCCAGGTTTTGGCGGGCCATGGCGGTCATCTCGCCGTCGGGACCCTCCTCGTCCCAGGGCTTGCTGGCCAGCAGCCGGATGCGCTCGACCACCGATGAGATGCGGCAGGGCTTCATCATGTAGTAGTCTCCGCCGCGGTTGGCCACCTGGTCGGCCATACATCCTCTGGCAAAGCTGGACAGGATCAGCGTGCTGCGCGGGATGCCCCTGACGGAGTCCAACACATCGAAGCCGTCAGCCCGACCGAGGACCAGGTCCATCACCAGCACGTCCGGTTTCCATTCCCGGATGAGTTGGATGGCCTCCAGACCGTCTCCGGTCTGGGCGACGACGTCCAACCCCTCTTCTAGTCGAAGGGCTTCGACCAGAACGGAGCGAAAATCTTCGCTGGCATCGGCAATCAAAATGGTTCGGTTGATTTCCATACCTTGTTCTCCCCCCTCTGAAAAAGAGCTTCTATTGCAATCTTTTCCAGAATATTCATTGGCTGTAAAGTGATTTTACAACCCATCCACAATTTACCACAATGGGACAGAAAACTCAAGACGAAATTGGTAAATATTGGAAAACTTAAAAACCGCAACTTCCGCCAGGTTTCGACAAAATGTCTGGTGTTTCAGCAGGTACAAACGAGAAGCCTTTCCTTCCAATAAAAAATACACCAAATGCGTGATTTTGTCCAGAATAGCAGTTTACGGGCGATTGTCAACTATGGTATGATAAAAATGATCATTTTTTTGACCCGTCGGACTGCTTCGGCGGGCAAGTTCCAGGAAAGGGGTTTTCACCCATGAAGAAACTGATGCTGGGCAACGAGGCCGCAGCCAGAGGCCTCTATGAGGCCGGCTGTGCGCTCATTTCCAGCTATCCCGGCACCCCCAGCACGGAGATCACCGAGCGGGCCGCTCAATATGACGAGATCTACTGCGAGTGGGCGCCCAACGAGAAGGTCGCCATGGAGGTCGCCTTCGGCGCGGCCCTGGCCGGCAAGCGCAGCGCCTGCGTGATGAAGCACGTGGGCCTGAACGTGGCCGCCGACCCGCTTTTCACCATCGCCTACACCGGCGTCAACGCTGGCATGGTCATCTGTGTAGCAGATGACCCGGGGATGCACTCCTCCCAGAACGAACAAGACTCCCGGCACTACGCCGTCTCCGCCAAGATCCCCATGCTGGAACCGGCGGACTCCGCCGAGGCCAGGGACTTTGCCAAGCGGGCCTTCGAGCTGTCCGAGGAATACGACACCCCCGTCTTTCTGAAGCTCTGCACCCGCATCTCCCACTCCCAGAGCATCGTGGAGCTGGGCCAGCGTGTGGAGCCGGCCCGGCGGCCCTATGAGAAGGACATCGCCAAATACGTCATGGTCCCCGGCAACGCCCGCCCCCGCCACCCCATCGTGGAGGAGCGCACCCGCCGCCTGACGGCCTTTGCCGAGACCACCGACCTCAACCGCGAGGAGATGGGGGAGGATACCTCGATCGGCATCATCACCTCCTCCACCAGCTATCAGTATGCCCGCGAGGTCTTCGGGCCGAAGGCGTCCATCCTAAAGCTGGGCCTCGTGAACCCCCTGCCCAAGCAGAAGATCCTGGACTTTGCCGCCAAGGTGGACAAGGTCTTGGTCCTGGAGGAGCTGGACCCCGTGATCGAGGACCACTGCCGGGCCTTGGGTCTGGACGTGCTGGGCAAGGACGTGCTGCCTCTGGAGGGCGAGTTCTCCCAGGGTCTCGTGGCCGAAAAGCTGGGCAAGCCCGGCAAGCCCTGGGTGGGCCTGGGGGAGAACGTCCCCGGCCGTCCCCCCGTGCTGTGCGCCGGATGTCCCCACCGCGGCCTGTTCTACACCCTGGCCAAGCACAAGGTCACGGTGCTGGGCGACATCGGCTGCTACACCCTGGCCGCCTACGAGCCGCTGTACGCCATTGAGACCTGCGAATGCATGGGGGCCTCCGTCAGCTCGATCCACGGCTTCAACAAGGCCCTGGAGAAAGAGAGCGAGGGCAAGACCGTGGCCGTGCTGGGCGACTCGACCTTCATGCACTCCGGCATGACGGGTCTGGCCAACATCGCCTACAACCAGAGCAACTCCACCGTCATCATCCTGGATAACTCCACCACCGGCATGACCGGCCACCAGCAGAACCCCACCACCGGCAAGAACCTGCGGGGCGAGCCGGCGGGGAAGATCGACCTGGAGACCCTCTGCCGGGCCATGGGCATCCGGCGGGTGCGGGTGGTCGATCCTTACGACCTGAAGGCCACCGAGCAGGTGGTCACGGAGGAGCTGGCCGCCGACGAGCCGTCGGTCATCATCACCCGGCGGCCCTGCGTGCTGCTCAAGACCGTGCAGAAGCACCCGCCCTACCGCGTCGAGGCGGAGGCCTGCAAGGGCTGCAAGCAGTGCATGAAGATCGGTTGTCCGGCCATCTCCTGGAAGGACAAGAAGGCCGTCGTGGACCCGACCCAGTGCGTGGGCTGCGGCGTGTGCGAACAGCTTTGCAAATTCGGCGCGTTCCGGCACGAAGGTTGAGGGGCGTTCCTGCTGGAAATTACAGTAAACCGCAAAAGAGAACAAAAGGAAAACGATTCATCATTTTTTGGATTCAAACAATGCTCCCCAGAGCAAGCAGAGGGAGCAGGACCCAGCGGCCCTGCTCCTTTTTGCAGCCTTTCTTTTTTGTCAATCTTAGGAAAGATTTGTCAATCTCAGGAAATTGAAAATAAACCAGATAGGAAAGTTACGGTGGAAAGTGCTTTTGGGGGCGTTGTGTGAATAGGTATCACTGTTGGGAAAGGTCCGTGAGCAAGCCTTTCCAGGACATCAAGGAGGAAGTATGAATCTATTGAGTCAGATTTTGGCGGTCGTCATCTTTGCGGTGATGTTCGTCGAGATCGTCCGGGAGAAGCGTCCGCGCTATATCGTGACGCTCTGTGCCGGCGCCCTGACCCTGATCGTGGTCTTTTTGGGGCTGATGCACTCCTGGGCGGCGGTGGAGGAGGCCCTGAGCTTTGGCAGCATGGCCACCACCACCTTTTGGTACACCGGCCACGCGGCCGTGAACGAGATGAACACCGGCATCAATTGGAGCACCATCATCTTCATCAGCGGCATGATGATCATGGTCGAGGGGATGAGCGGCGCCGGGTTCTTCGACTGGCTGTGCCTGCGTCTGGCGCGGCTGGTGAACTACCGGCCGGTGCCGCTGCTGGTCTGCTTTATGATCCTGTCTGCGGTGCTGTCCATGTTCATCGACAGCATCACCGTCATTCTGTTCCTGGCTGTGGCCAGCGTCCAGCTGGCCCGGCTGCTGAAATTCGACCCCGTTCCGCTGATCATTGCGGAGATCTTCACGGCCAATCTGGGCGGCGCGGCCACCATGAGCGGCGACCCGCCCAACATCATCATCGGCACGGCTCTGGGCCTGACCTTCGGGGACTTTTTGCAGAACACCGGCCTCATCGTCCTGGTGAGCATGGTGGTCATCGTGCCCTTTTTCTACTTCGCCTTCCGCAAGCAGGTGGCCACCCAGGACGAGGCTGCCCGGCAGAAGGCCATGGAGATGGACCCGAGAGCATCCATCCACAGCTGGCGCAAATTTGCCCTGAACGTGGGCGTGTTTCTTCTGACGGTCATCCTGCTCATCACCCACGCCAAGACGGGCCTCACCGTGGCCATGGTGGGCGTGATCGCCGCGGTCCTGACCCTGCTGGTGAACAAGGACCCCATCCTGCTGCTCAAGCGCGTGGACTGGCAGACGGTCCTCTTCTTCATCGGCCTCTTCCTGGCTGTCAGCGGCCTGGAGCAGACGGGGGTGCTGGAGGCCATGGCCCAGGGCATCGCCCACATCACCGGCGGCAGCCTGACCCTCATGGTCATCATCATCCTGTGGCTGTCCGGCATTGCCTCGGCCTTTGTGGATAACATTCCCTTTGCCGCCACCATGGTGCCGGTCATCACCTCGCTCTCCGCGACCATGGGGGTAGACCTGAACGCCCTGGCCTGGACCCTCTCCATGGGCACCGACATCGGCGGCAGCGGCACCCCCATCGGGGCCTCCGCCAACGTGGCGGGCACGGCCATTGCCGCCAGGGAGGGCTACGCCATCGGCTGGGGGCGGTATTGTAAATACTCCGCGCCGGCGGCGGTCATTGTCCTGGCCATCAGCATGGTGATGCTTCTCCTCCGCTACTGAGCCATGACCCTGGAAAAGAAACGGACCACGGGAGGATTTTCATGCTGAGCAAGACCCTGGCCTTGGCCATTGCCATCGTTTTATTTGTGGAACTTCTGCGGGACAAACGCCCGCGCTATCTGGTCTCCCTGTGCGCCGGGTGCTGGATGCTGGTGCTGCTGCTGCTGACCCATCCCCCGGCGGTGCTGGAGGCTTTGAGCCTGCACAGCTTCCTCACGCCCCGGTTCTGGTTTGCCCACGGGGGCGTGACGGAGCTGAACGTGGGCATCAACTGGAGCACGATGTTTTTCCTCACCGGCATGATGGTGCTGGTGGAGGGCATGGGGGAGGCCGGCTTCTTCGACTGGGTCAGCCTGCGCCTGGCCCGCGCCCTGGGCTTCCGGCCCATGGCCATTTTGCTGAGCTTTATGATCCTGGCGGCGCTGCTGGCCATGTTTGTGGACAGCGTGACGGTGATCCTTTTCCTGGTGGCGGCGACGGTCCGGCTGGCGCAGTATCTGCGCTTTGACCCGGTGCCCCTCATCATTGGGGAGATCTTCGCCGCCAACCTGGGGGGCGCGGCCACCATGACCGGCGACCCGCCCAACATCATCCTGGGGACGTCTCTGGGTCTGAGCTTCTGGGACTTTTTGCAGAACAACGGCATCATCTGCCTGGCCGGGCTGGGCCTGGCGCTGGTGTATTTCTACGTCTGCTTTCACAACAAGCTCAAGCGCCGGGAGAAGGGCGTTGCCCCGGAGCTGTGGGAGATCGACCCCGGCGACGCCATCCCGAACCGCCGGATCTTTCGGGTGCGGGTGGGGCTGTTTGCCGCCGTTGTGCTGCTCATCGCCACCCATACCCTGACGGGCCTGACCATGCCCTCCATCGGGATCCTGGCGGCGGGGGCCACCCTCTGCACCACCAAGTACCCCTGGGGCCTGCTCAAGCAGGTGGAGTGGAAGACCTTGGGCTTTCTCATCGGCCTGTTCCTGACCGTCAGCGGCCTGGAACAGACCGGCCTGCTCAACGGCCTGGCCCAGGTCCTGGCCAAGCTGGCCGGGGGCCACCCGGTCCGGACGGTGGTGGTACTCATCTGGTTCGTTGCCATCGCCTCGGCCTTCGTGGACAACGTGCCCATGGCGGCGGTGATGGTGCCGGTCCTGCTTTCTCTGTCGGACACCCTGGGGATGGACCTGCAAACGCTGACCTGGACCGTCTCCAAGGGGACGGACATCGGCGGCATCGCCACCCCCATCGGGGCCTCGGCCAACGTCACCGGCGTGGCCGTGGCGGCGCGGGAGGGAGCGCCCATCGGCTGGAAGCGGTACTGTAAATACGCCCTGCCGGCTTCGGTGCTGGTGCTGTTGCTGAGCATGACGATGATCCTGCTGATGCACTGAGCCGAAGATAGCGCCGAACATTTGCATGAAAAAAAGGACGCCGTGGGGCGTCCTTTTTTCATGGGATGCAACTGGAATCACACCTCCGGCGAGCGGCTGTGGATCTCCTCCATCAGCTTGGTCAGGCGGTCGGTCTGCTGGTGAAGGAGCGCCATGTCCTCGGTGCTGATGTTGTGGGTGATGAACAGGTCTTCCATTTGCTGGGTCAGGGCGATGGTTTTATGGGCGATGTCCACGAAGTCCTGATACTTCCGGCTCTTCCGGGCGTTTTGGAAGGCGCTGTAATCCTTGGCGATGTAGTGCAGCGTCTCCTCGGTGCTGGCAAAGCGGACCTGTGTCATCGGGTAGGGCTTTGCCCGCTGGAGATAGCAGCGGTTTTCGTTGGTGACGCTGAAGACGTAGACCAGGTCTTTGCCCTCCCCCAGGTCAAAGTGGACCACGTGCTGCTGACCGTTGACGGTCTTGATTTTACTGGCACCCAGTTGACCCAGACTCAGGTCGACAAAGTCGCCGCTGAAGATGGATTGACTCATAGTGTTTTACTCCTTCCCATGTTAGAAAACACAATTTACACATTACACAAATTATTTGCTCACTATGTCTGGCTCAGCCGAAACGGATGAGCAGGAAGACCGTACTGATGGCCACCGAGACCAGCATCATGGGGAAGCCGACCTTCAGGTAGCTGGCAAAGGTGATGGGGAAGCCGTGGCGGGTGCTGATACCGGAGAGGACCACGTTGGCGGAGGCGCCGATGAGGGTACCGTTGCCGCCCAGGCAGGCACCCAGGGAGACCGCCCACCAGAGGGGGGTGACGTCCACGCCGCTGCTCTGCATGGTGAGGATGAGCGGGATGAGGGTCGCGACAAAGGGGATGTTATCCAGGAACGAGGAGACGATGGCCGACACCCACAGGATGAGCAGGATGGTCATGGTCATGTGGCCCTTGGTCAGGTCCATGAGCCCGTTGGCGAGGACCTGGATGATGCCCGTCTCCTGCAAGCCGCCCACGACAACAAACAGGCCGGTGAAGAAGAGGATGGTGGTCCACTCTACGCCCGTGATGACTTCCTCGATGTCCTGGTGCCCGATGAGCAGCATGACGGCGGCGGCGGTCAGGGCGATGGTGCAGGATTCTAGGCCCAGCTGGGCGTGGAAGATGAAGCCCAGGACGACCAGCACGATGACCACCACGCTCTTAATGAGCAGGGGCCGGTCTTTGATCGCCTTTTCCGCGTCCAGGCCATGAATGGCTTCCATGGCCTGCGGCTCGACCCTGAGCTTGCGGCCATAGATGAAGTAGAAGCAGACCAGCGTGGCAGCCAGGACAAAGACCACGGCCACACCGGTGTTGGCGATAAAATCCACAAAGCTCAGGCCGGCGGCGCTGCCGATCATGATGTTGGGGGGGTCACCGATGAGGGTGGCGGTGCCGCCGATGTTCGAGGCCATGATCTGGGTCATGAAGAAGGGGATGGGGTTGATCTTCAGCATGTTCGTAATGGCCAGCGTCATGGGGCCGATCAGCAGCACGGTGGTCACGTTGTCCAAAAAGGCGGATAAGATCGCCGTGATGAGGACAAACAAGACCATCAGCTTCCAGGGGTGGCCGTTGGCGATCTTCGCAGCCCGTATGGCAATGTATTCAAACAAGCCGGAGTTTTTGACCACGGCGACGAAGAGCATCATGCCGACGAGCACGCCGATGGTATTGATGTCTACGTAAGAGAACGCCGAGTCCACCGTCAGCACCCCGGTCAGCAGGAGCAGCAGCGCCCCCGTCACGGCGGCGACGGTGCGGTGGATCTTTTCGGTCATGATGGCTGCCATGGTCACAACGAAGATGACGACGGCAATGATCTGGGTGGTTGTCATGTGCGATCACAGTCCTTTCCAAGGTGGGCACACCGGGAAGGAAAGGTCCTCCTCAGCAGAGGGAAGGGCCTTGGAAGGAGGTCTGTCTTGGTCCAAAAACTTCAAGTGGGTGCCCAAATGATAGCCTATTATAGGACTGAAGGCACAGAATAACAACCCTTTTGTAAATAAAATTCTAAAATCTTCCAAAATTTTGAAAGGCCCGACGATCAGACTGTCATGGGGGCAGAAGGAGAGAAACAACGTGCCTGGCACACAAACATGGCCAGGCACGGGAAACGCAGATAAGATCAAGCGCCGGCATCGGCGGCGGTGAGGGCCTGGGTGGTGTTGAAGCTATACGTCCATCCGTCCGTGGTGAGGACAACGGTGCCGCTCTTGCCGGTGCCGTAGACGGTGGTCCCGGCGGCGAAGAGCCGCTGGAGGGTCGGCAGAGCGGGGTGATGGTAGCTGTTGTTCAGGCCATAGGAGACGACGGCATATTCGGGCTTGACCACAGAGAGAAACTCTGCGGTGGTCGAGGTGGCCGAGCCGTGATGGGCGACTTTGAGCACGTCAATATCCCCGAAGAGGGGCAGAAGCTGTTTCTCCACCGTCTCGGTCATGTCACCGGGGAAGAGGATCTGCACGTTGCCGCAGGTGAGCTGGGCCACGATGCTGCAATCGTTGCTGCTGGTCCAGTCGTCGCCGGTCTCGATGATGGACAGGGCGGCCATGGGGCTGAGGGCGATGATGCGGTCTTCGTCATATGAGATGGTGCAGCCCTCGGCCTTGACCGCAGCCCAGTAGTCCTTGTAGGTCTCGGTGTCGGCGGTGCGGCCGCTGTCGATCACCTCGCCCACCTCAAAGGCCGCCAGCACGGCGTCCAGGCCGCCGACGTGGTCGGCGTCGGGGTGGGTGGCGATGACGTAGTCCAGTTTTCCGTCGATGTAGGGGGCGATGGCGGCCACGACGTCTTTCCCGGCGCTGTTGGTGCCGCCGTCGATCAACACTTCGGTCTCGCCGCAGTCAATGAGGGTGGCGTCGCCCTGGCCCACGTCTAAGAAGTAGACCCGGACGAGGCTGCTGCCGGTGGTCACGACCACGAGGTGGTCCTTGCTGTTCCAGGTGACGGAAGCGTCAAAAGCCTCCAGCACCGGGCGGATGGGCAGATAGACCCGGCCGTCTACCAGCTGGGCGGTGGTGTCGATGTCGGCGCGTTTGCCGTTGATGATGAGATAGTCGCGGCCCACGGGGACCTCTACTTTGGTGCCGTCTTTTTCCGCCATGGCGGTGCGGGTGTCGTTGTCCCAATCCACGGTGCAGCCAAAGGTCTCCATGGTCAGGCGGAAGGGCACCTGTGTGCGGCCGGCGGCATCGACGAAGGGGCGGCCGTAGCCGTCGTCATAGGTCACCGGGGTGCCGTTGATGGTCACGCCGATCGCTTCCTCCGCGGCTTGGGCGGGAAGGACCAGCAGGGACAGGAGCAGGGCAAGAACGAGAAACACGGGCCACGCCCCTGCTTTTTTCAAAAACATAATAGGTACACCTCCCCAATTTAATCTTGGTTCCAGTGTACACGAGGGTGTGGAAAAAGTCAAGATGTATCCCCGCCCGCCGGGGGGGAACTGGCGGGCGGGGGCGGGGAAATGGGGCACAAACCCAGGAAAAGCTGTGGAAAACTCTGGCCTGCGGTGAGGTCGGTCAGGCGCTGCGCGTCCGGTCGGCCTGCTCCAGCATCCGCTGGGCGAAGATGCCGTAGCCCCGGTCGGCGTGGTCGATGAGCACGTGGGTCACGGCCCCGACGAGCTTGCCGTCCTGCAAGATGGGGGAGCCGGACATGCCCTGGACGATGCCGCCGGTCTGGGCCAGCAGGCGCGGGTCCGTGACCTTGAGCATCAGGTCCCGGCTGTCGCCGGTGTGCTCATAGACCTTGAGGATCTCCACGGTATACTCCTCCACCTGGGTGCCGGAGACGTTGGAGCGGATGGTGGCCGGGCCGGTGTGGACCTGCTGGGGCAGGGCCACGGGGACGGGGGTCCCGCCCTGGGCGGCGGCGTTGGTCAGGTGGCCGAAGACGCCGCAGGTCGTGTTGGCGTACAGAGTCCCCAGGTCTTTGCCGGAGGAAAAGGACCCCCGCAGCTCCCCGGGCCGACCGTCCACGCCCTTGACCACCCCGGCGATGGAGGCGGGCGTGATGGCCCCCCGCTGGAGCTTCATGAGAACGGCGGTGTCCACGTCGCTGATGCCATGGCCCAGGGTGCCGAAGCGGCCGGTCTCCGGCTCGTAGAAGGTCAGGGTGCCGATGCCCGCCATGGAGTCCCGGATCCAGGCCCCCAGCTTGTAGGCCCCGTCGGCGCTGCACTGGACGGCGTGGGTGGTCATGTCCCGGCTGCTCTCGTCCCGGAGAACGGTGAGCTCCATTTCGTCGCCCTCCAAGTCCTGGAGGACGGTCTGGACCTGTTCGATGGAGTTCACGGGGTCGTCGTTGATGTGGGTGATGACGTCCCCGGCCTGCAAGCCGCAGGCCCGCGCCGGGGAGACGGGGCCTTCCTGGGTGGTGATGTCCGACAGGCCCACCACCAGCACGCCCTGGGCAAAGAGCTTGATGCCCACGGCCTGGCCCAGAGGCACGACGGTGCGGGCCTGGCCCGTCTGGCCGGGGGCAGCGGCCTGGGCCTGGGGAAGACCCGCCGCCATCACGCCCACCAGGGCGGCCAGCAGGAGCACCCAGCGAAAGCAGCGCCCCCACACGCCCCGCCGGTGGAGTTGGTCGATGTCCCGCAAGGGAAACACCCCCTTTGCAAAAATTCAGTCTGCGCGTATTCCCGAAGGGGACGCGCAGACTTACTATGACCGATTTTGCGGGAAAAAGACGCGGCAAAGATACACAGTCTTACCTTGGAAAACCCTGCTTGCTTTTTTTTCGCGGCTTTGCTATGATGATAAGATACATCAGAAAGGAGATGGCAGAAATGACCATTCAATATAAAACAAAAGGGGTTTGTTCTCAACGCATCGACGTGACCGTGGACAACAGCATCATCAAAAAAGTAGAGTTTGTCGGCGGCTGTGCCGGCAACACCCAGGGCGTGGCCCGCCTGGTGGAGGGCCTGGACGCCCGCGACGCCATCGGCAAGCTCGCCGGCATCCGCTGCGGCTTCAAGGCCACGTCATGTCCCGACCAGCTGGCCAAGGCGCTGGCCATTGCTTTAGCCGAAGAAGAAAAACGCAAACAGGGGGCGTAAACAGAGCCTTCCCCGAGGGTCAAACTGTCCAGGGGACAGTTTGATTCAGTAAAATTTTCTATAAACAAATGTGGCTGCGAAGCAGACGGATGAGGGCAACCTGCCGCAAGCAGTCCGTAGTGTACTAAGTCAGAAGGCTTTTTAGAGGGACCACTGCCGTCTTGCCAGATACAGCACACCCTCTTTTCGTTTGGAGAGGTCGGGAAGCGTTTCCAGAAGGCCCAGCGCGACGGACTGGATGGGGGCGGCGGCGACGTGGGCCTCCATGCCGGTCCGCTGGGCGAGCAGGGCGTCAAGCCCCCGCAGCAAGCTCCCGCCGCCGGTGAGCAGCAGGCCGCTTTCGGCCACGTCTGCGGCCAGCTCCGGGGGCGTGCGCTCTAAGACCCGGTGGACGGCGGCGACGATGACCTCCGCCACGGGGGCGAAGGCCTCCGCCGTTTCCTGGGCGGTGAGGGTGATCTGGCGGGGCAGGCCGCTGGTAAGGCAGCGGCCTTTCACGGCGGCGCTCTCCTCGCCTTCCCCGGCAACTTGTCCGATGGCCTCCTTGACCGCTTGGGCCGTGCGTGCCCCGATGAGCAGGTCGTGGTGCTGGCGGACATACTGGATGAGGGCCTGGTCGAACTGGTCCCCGGCCGTGGCCAGGCAGGCCGACGCCACCACGCCGCCCAGGGCGGTGACGGCTACGTCCGTGGTCCCGCCGCCGATGTCCACGACCATGTGCCCCTGGGGCTGCCGGATGTCGATCCCCGCGCCCAGGGCGGCGGCCAAGGGCTCCTCCATGAGGTAGACTTTTCTGGCCCCGGCCCGGACGCCGGCCTCCACCACCGCCCGCTCCGCCACCTCGGCGCTGCCGGAGGGGACGCAGAGGAGCAGCCTGGGCTTGAAGAGCCTGCGGGGCAGGGCCTTGCGCAGAAATGCGCTGACCATTTCCTCCGCCATGGTGCAGTCGGCAATGTACCCCTGCTCCAAAGGCCGCACGGCGACCAGCTCGCCGGGGGTGCGCCCCAGCATTTGGCGGGCGGCCTGTCCCACCTCTAAAATTTTTCCCGTGCGGCGGTCCACCGCCACCACGGACGGCTCCTCCAGCACGATGCCTCGCCCCCGGACCGCCACCTGCACCGACGTGGTGCCCAGGTCCATGGCGATGTCCCGGCAAAATCCCTTCTCCACTGTGCCTCACCCTTTCCCATTTGTACTACTCCAAAGTATAGCCGAAAGAAACCGCGACATTCCCACGAAAAAGGGAGTGCCGCGGTTTTGGCGTTTGGATCAGGTTTTTGGCGTCCGGCAGAAGGTTGCGGCCACGACCTGCGCCGCCCCGGCGGCTCGCAGCGTTTGCGCCGCTTCCTCCAGGGTCGCGCCGGTGGTGAGGATGTCGTCGATGACCAAAATTTTCTTTCCGGCCACTTCGTGGGGGCGGGGGACGGAATAGACCCCGGCCACGTTGCTTCTTCTGAGACGGCCGTCAGTCAGGGCGGACTGGGCCTTCGTGTCCTTGACCTTGGTCAAAAGGGGAACAGCCTGTTTTCCCAGGGCCTCCGCCGTGGCCTGGGCCAGGAGTTGGGCCTGGTCATAGCCGCGCTCCCGCCGCCGGGCGGCGGAGACGGGGGTCCAGGTGATGCAGTCATAGCTTCCCGGCAGATAGGTCCGAATGGCCTCGGCCAACATGGGGCCGTAGGCCAGGGCGTAGCGGTGGCAGCCCTGGAACTTAAAGCGGGTCATGGACTCCTTCAGCGCCCCGCGATACCACCCGGCGCAGACGCACCGGACAAAGGCGCGGCCTGGCACCACGGCCTGGGGGCCGCTGATCCAGAAATCAGCCTGGCGGCACGGGGGACAGGGGGCGTCCTTCTCCCCGTCAGAGGAGTGGCCGCAGATGGGGCACCTGGGCGGAAAGAGCAGGTCCAGCAGGGCCTCTTTGAGGGACATGGCGGGGCCTCCTTTGTGGGCAAACTAGAGCTGTAATTGTTCCGGGACCGGTTCGGCAGGCTCTGCCGTCCGGGCCAGGCGGGCGCGTAAGCCGCTGTACCGGCGCTGCTGCCGGTCGTTGGCAGCCATGCGGGCCAGGACCTGGTCGTCCCCCACCACGATGAGCAGGGTGCGGGCGCGGGTCATGGCGGTGTACAGCACCCCGCGGGTCAGCAGCATGGGGGCCGCGTCCAGGGCGGCCAGGATCACCGCCCGGTATTCCGAGCCTTGGGATTTGTGGACCGTGACGGCGTAAGCCGGCTCCAGCTGGGTCATCATGTCGGGGGAATAGACCGCCCGGCGGCCCTCGAAATCCACCAGGACCAGGTTGCTGTCCTTGTCGATCTGCTCGATGCGACCGATGTCGCCGTTGAAAATGCCCATGCCCACGCCGGAGCCGTCGGTTTCCTCCCAGAGCACGTCGTAGTTGTTTTTCACCTGCATCACCCGGTCTCCCTCCCGGAAGATGGTGGTGCCGAAGGCCTTTTCCCGCTTCTCCGGGGTGGGGGGATTCACCGCCGCCTGGAGGGCGCGGTTGAGGTTCGTGGTCCCCACGCTGCCCTTGCGGGTGGGGGAGAGGACCTGGATCTGCTCCGGCGGGATGCCCATGTTGCGGGGCAGGCGGGTCTGGCAGAGGGAGACGATGGTCTCCACCGCCGCCGCCGGGTCCAGCCGCCGCAGGAAGAAAAAGTCCCCGGCGGCCTCGTTTTTCAGCACGGGGCAGGCCCCTTGGTCCACGGCCCGCGCCCCACGGATGATGGCCGAGGCGGCGGCCTGCCGGAAGATCTCGGTCAGGCGGACCGTCGGCAGGCAGTGGGAGCGGAGCAGGTCCGACAGGACGTTCCCCGGTCCGACGGAGGGCAGCTGATGGGGGTCCCCCACCAGCACCAGCCGGCACCCACCGGGCAGGGCCGCGAGCAGCGCCTGCATGAGCACCAGGTCCACCATGGAGGCCTCGTCCAAGATCACGGCGTCGGTGTCCAGCGGCTCCTGCTCGTTGTGGGCGAAGGTCAGGCCGCCGGTGGTGCTGTCATAGCGGGTCTCCAACAGCCGGTGGATGGTGGAGGCCTCCGCCCCGCAGGTTTCCGACAGCCGCTTTGCCGCCCGCCCGGTGGGGGCGGTCAGGGCCGTCCGCAGGCCCAGGTGGTCAAACAGCGCTAAGATCCCCCGCAGGGAGGTGGTCTTGCCGGTGCCCGGTCCGCCGGTGAGCAGGAGCATCTGCCGCTGGGCGGCGGTCTTTACGGCCTCGGCCTGGAGGGGGGCATATTGGATGCCCTGCTCGGTTTGGATCCGTTCCAACAGCCCGTCCAGATCCTCCGGGGGACAGAGGGCTTCCCCGTCCATGCCCAGCAGGTAGTCGGCGACGTAGACCTCGCAGTCATAGAGCCTGGCCAGGTAGCAGGCGTCCTGCCCGGCGATGCTCTCCCGCACGACCTTGCGCTGGTCCAGCAGCGCGTCGAAGCACCGGGCCAGGTCCTCCGGCTGGGCGCTGAGCAGCCGCTGGGCGGCGTCCATGAGCTTGGAGTAGGGGAGGAAAACGTGCCCGTTGTCCAGGTTGTGGCTCAGGGTGTGCAGCAGGCCGGCCTCCAGGCGCAGGGAGGCGTCGGGGGCGATGCCCAGAGCCAGGGCCAGCTGATCCACCGTGGGAAAGGGGACATAGAGGGGATCCTCCAGGAGTAAGTAGGGGTCGTTTCGCAGGACGGTCAGGGCCAGGTCCCCGTAGCGCTGGTAGAGGGGCATGCCGATCTGCAAGGGCAGCCCGTGCTCGGCCAGAAAGTCCAGCAGCCGCCGCATGGCCAGCTGCATGCACAGGGACTGGTGCATGGTCTCGGCCCGCTTGGGGGTGATGCCCTTGACCTCGGTCAGGCGCTGGGGCTCCTCCTCGATCACGGTGAGCACATCGGCCCCGAAGGCGTCGAAGAGCCGCCGGGCGGTCACGCCGCCCACGCCCTTCACGGCCCCGGACATGAGGTACTCTAAGATGGCCTTTTCCCCCACGGGCATCCGCCGCTCCACGATCTCGGCCTTGAACTGGGGGCCGTAGGTGCTGTGGTGGGTCCACTGGCCCTGGACGGAGAGCCCCTCGCCGGGGTTGATGCCCGGCATGGTGCCCACGACGGTCACGTCCTCCTCTTCCTGGTCCGATTCCAGGCGCAGGATCGTGTAGCCGTTTTCCTCGTTGCGGTAGATCACCGCCGAGACGGTGCCTTCCAGTAAGATGAGTTCCGTGGGTTCCATGGTCATCCCTCCTTTGGCCCGACGGCAATTATTTCAAGAGTTTTTTCAGGTAGCGCCCCGTGTAGGAAGCCTCGCACTGGGCCACCTCCTCCGGGGTGCCGGTGCAGACGATGTGTCCGCCGCCGCTGCCCCCTTCAGGGCCCAGGTCGATGACGTGGTCGGCGGACTTGATGACGTCGAGGTTGTGCTCGATGACGACGACGGTGTTGCCCCCCTGGACCAGACGGTCCAGCACTTCCAGAAGCTTATGGACGTCGTAGGTGTGCAGGCCGGTGGTGGGTTCATCCAGGATATAGATGGTCTTGCCCGTGGAGCGCTTGGAAAGCTCCGTGGCCAGCTTCACCCGCTGGGCCTCGCCGCCGGAGAGGGTGGTGGAGGGCTGGCCGATCTTCAGATAGCCCAGGCCCACCGAAGCCAGGGTCTCCAGCTTCCGGCGGAGCTTGGGGAGGTTGGCAAAGAACGCCACGCCCTCGTCCACGGTCATGTCCAGGACGTCGTGGATGTTTTTCCCCTTGTATTTCACTTCCAGGGTCTCCCGGTTGTAGCGCTTGCCCTTGCAGACCTCGCAGGGGACGTAGATATCCGGCAGGAAGTGCATCTCGATCTTCAATAAGCCGTCGCCCGCGCAGGACTCGCAGCGGCCCCCCTTCACATTGAAGGAAAACCGCCCCGGCCCATAGCCCCGCGCCTTGGCGTCGGGGGTGGAAGCGAACAGCTCCCGGATGTCCCCGAAGAGCCCCGTGTAGGTGGCGGGGTTCGAGCGGGGGCTGCGGCCGATGGGGGACTGGTCGATGGCAATAACCTTGTCCAAAAATTCCTCGCCCTCGATGCCCTTGTGCTTGCCGGGGCGGACCTTCATGCGGTTGAGGTCCATGCCCAGGCGCTTGTACAGGATCTCATTGACGAGGGAGGACTTGCCCGACCCGGACACGCCGGTGACGCAGGTGAAGGTCCCCAGGGGGAAGGTCACGTCCAGCCCGTCGAGATTGTTCTCCGCTGCGCCGCGGATCACCAGGCTGTGGCCGTTGCCCGCCCGCCGCTGGGCGGGGACGGGGATGCTTCTGGCTCCGGAGAGGTACTGGCCGGTGATGGACTCCGGCACAGCCATGATCTCCTCGGCCGTCCCGGCGGCCACCACTTCGCCGCCGTGGACCCCGGCCTTGGGGCCGATGTCGATGATATAGTCCGCGGCCCGCATCGTATCCTCGTCGTGCTCCACGACGATCAGGGTGTTGCCCAGATCGCGCAGGTGCTTGAGGGTCTCCAGCAGCATGTCGTTGTCCCGCTGGTGCAGGCCGATGGACGGCTCGTCCAAAATATACAGCACGCCCATGAGGGACGAGCCGATCTGCGTGGCCAGCCGGATGCGCTGGCTCTCGCCGCCGGAGAGGGTGCCTGCCTGCCGGCTCAGGGTCAGGTAGGACAGGCCCACGCTCTGCAAAAAGGCCAGGCGGGAGCGGATCTCCTTCAGGATCTGCTGGGCGATCTGGGCCTGGGTCTCGGTCAACGTGAGCCCGTTGACGAAGGCGATGGCGTCCGTCACGGGCTTGTGGCAGAATTCGTCGATGTTCAGCCCGCCCACGGTGACGGCCAGGGCCTCCTTTTTCAGCCGCCGGCCCCGGCAGGTGGGACAGGGGCACTGGCTCATGCAGTCCTCCAGCTCTTTTCGGGAGGCCTCGGACTGGGTTTCCTGGAAGCGCCGCTCCACGTTGTGGAGGATGCCTTCAAAGGCTTGGGAAAACGTGCCCCGGCCGTCGGCCCTTTGGTAACTGAGCTTGAGCTTCTCCCCCTTGGTGCCGTTCAGGATCACGTCCTGGGCCTCGGCGGGGAGGTCCTGGAAGGGGGTGGTCAGGTCGAAGTCATATTTCTTCGCCAGGGCGTCGAAGTACATCCGGGCGATGGAATCCCCCTTCACGTTCTGCCAGCCGGAGACGGTGATGGCCCCGTCCAGGATCGACAGGGCGGGGTTGGGGATGATGAGCTGGGGGTCGGCCTTCATCTGGCTGCCCAGTCCCGTGCAGGTGGGGCAGGCCCCGAAGGGGCTGTTGAAGGAGAACATGCGGGGGGCCAGCTCTTCGATGGAAATGCCGCAGTCCTCGCAGGCGTAGTTCTGGGAGAAGGAGAGGTCCTTGTCCTCTTTCAGCAGGTTAATGAGCAGCAGGCCGCCGCCAAGGGAGGCCGCCGTCTCCACGGAGTCGGTCAGGCGGCGGGTGATGTCCGGGCGGATGACCAGACGGTCCACTACGATCTCGATGGAGTGCTTCTTGTTCTTCTCCAGGGGGATCTCCTCGGTCAGCTCATACAGAACGCCGTCGGCCCGGCAGCGGACGTAGCCGGACTTCCGGGCGTTTTCCAGGACCTTGACATGCTCGCCCTTCTTCCCCCGGACCACGGGGGCCAGCACTTGGATGCGGGTCCCCTCCGGAAGGGCCAGGATCTGGTCGATGATCTGGTCGATGGACTGCTGCTTGATCTCTTTGCCGCACTTGGGACAGTGGGGCGTGCCGACTCTGGCCCAGAGCAGGCGGAGGTAGTCATAAATTTCCGTTACCGTACCCACGGTGGAGCGGGGGTTCCGGCTGGTGGTTTTCTGGTCGATGGAGATGGCGGGGGAGAGGCCATCGATGTGATCCACATCGGGCTTTTCCATCTGGCCCAGGAACATCCGGGCGTAGGAGGAGAGGGACTCCACATACCGCCGCTGGCCCTCGGCATAGATGGTGTCGAAGGCCAGAGAGGACTTGCCCGACCCGGACAGGCCGGTGATGACCACCAGCTTGTCTCTGGGGATGGACACGTCGATATTTTTTAAGTTGTTGGCGCGGGCGCCTTTTACGTCAATGTGTGTTTGCATCAGTTTGGGTTCTCCAATGTTATTGTACGGTCAGGTCGGCGACCTGGCCGTCTACTAAGGCGATGAGGGCGTCGGGGGCCACCTCGACCTGGTGTCCGACCTTTCCGGCGGAGCAGATCATGGTGTCGACTAGGATCACTTCTTCGGCAAAGTAGGTGGGAAAGTGCTTGCTCATGCCCACGGGGGAGCAGCCGCCGTGGACGTAGTCCGTCAGCGGCAGCAGCTTCTTCTGGGGCAGCATGGCGATGGACTTCACGCCGGCGGCGCGGGCGGCTTTCTTCAGGTCCAGGGTCTCCGCCACGGGGATGACGAAGACGAAGTGTTCCCCCTTCGGCCCCTCGGCCACCAGGGTCTTAAAAACCTGCTCCGGGGGCTTGCCGATGAGCCTGGCGGCGGTGACACCGTCGGGGACCTGCCCCTTTTCCAGGGGGACTTCATAGGCCGTGCAGGGGATGCCTGCGGCCTCTAAGATACGAACGACATTGGTCTTTTCTTCTTTATGCTTGGCCATGAATTTTCACCTCAGAATATAGATCGAGACCAGGATACACACCAGGCCCACCAGCGTGCCGATGCCCATCGGCTCCCCGAAGACCAGGATGCCCACCAGGGATGCCACCACCGGCTCGACAGAGGCCAGGATCGACGCCTTGCCGCCGTCACCCAGGTCGTTGAGACCCTTGGTGTAGAAGAGATAGGGCAGGACCGTGCTGATCAGGATGAGGCCCAGGGCCAACAAAAGCCCACGGCCGGAGCCGGTCACGATGGCTAGCTCCTGGGGGCGGATCAAAAACAAGGACCCGATCCCGGCCACGAGAAACGTATAAAAGGTCACGGTAAAGGGCGGGTAGTGGCTGAGCGCGACCCGGCCAAAGAGCGTATAGGAGCTGTAAAACAGGCCGCTGCCGATGCCCAGCAGTAGGCCCTTGGGCGTCACCGCCAGGGACCCGCCCAGCAGCCCCGCCACGCAGCAGCAGCCGAAGAAGGCGATGATAAGGGCCAGGAGCTTCTGCTTTGTGATCTTCTCCCGCCAGAACAGGGCCGAGAGCAGCACGACAAAGGTCGGGGCCGTGTAGAGCAGAATGGCCGACACGGCCAGGGAAGAGACCTGCTGGCTGTTGAAATAGCACAGGGTAAAGAAGAGAATACTCACGATGCCCGTCCCCAGGAAAATGGGGAAGTGCCGCAGCTGGATGCGGAAGATGCTCCGGTCATAGACCAGAAACAGCACCGCCAGGACCACGCAGGCCCCCGCGTTGCGAAGAATGACGATGGTCTCCGGTCCCACGCCCAGGGCGGAGAGGGTCCGGCTGAACAGGCCGATGCAGCCCCAGAGGGAACCGGCCAGCAGGACCAGGAAAATGGCCCTGGCCTGGGTGCGTTTGGCGAGGGTGAGGGCGGTCTGTGCGGTGTCTTTCATGGATGGGATGCTCCTTCTTTTAGGGATTGCTTAGTCGGCGGTCTCTTTGCCGCGCAGCTCGATGATCTGGTCCCGCAGGACGGCGGCGTACTCGAACTCCAGGCGGCGGCTGGCCTCCTTCATCTCCTTCTCCAGGTTGGCGATGAGAGCGGCCTTTTCCTTGGCGGAGAGTTTTTGCTTGCGCTTGCCGTCCTTGCCGTCGGCGGCGTGAGAGATCTCGATGATGTCCCGGACGGATTTGACGATGGTCTTGGGGACGATGCCATGGGCCTCGTTGTAGGCGTTCTGAAGTTCTCTTCGGCGGCTGGTCTCCTCCATGGCAGCCGACATGGACGGGGTGATCTTGTCGGCGTAGAGGATGACCACGCCCTCGGCGTTTCGGGCTGCGCGGCCGATGGTCTGGATGAGGGAGGTCTCCGAGCGGAGAAAGCCCTCCTTGTCAGCGTCCAGAATGGCGACCAGGGAGACCTCCGGCAGGTCCAGGCCCTCCCGCAGGAGGTTGATGCCCACCAGCACGTCGAAGTTCCCCAGGCGCAGGTCCCGGATGATCTCCATGCGCTCGATGGTGTCGATGTCGTGGTGCATATACCGCACGCGGATGCCTGCGCCTTGCAGATAGTTGGTCAGGTCCTCGGCCATTTTTTTGGTCAGGGTCGTGACCAGGACCCGCTCCTGCCGGGCAGTCCGGGCGTTGATCTCGCCGATGAGGTCGTCGATCTGTCCCTCCACCGGGCGGACCTGCACAAGGGGGTCCAGCAAGCCCGTGGGACGGATGACCTGTTCCACGATCTGGCCCGAACGGGTGCGCTCATATTCGCCGGGGGTGGCGGAGACATAAATGACCTGGTTCAGCCGCTGGGAGAATTCCTCAAAGTTCAAAGGCCGGTTGTCAAAGGCGCAGGGCAGGCGGAAGCCGTAGTCCACCAGAGTCGTCTTTCGCGCCCGGTCCCCGGCGTACATGGCCCGGACCTGGGGGAGGGTGACGTGGCTCTCGTCAATGAACATCAGGAAATCTTTCGGGAAGTAGTCCAGTAAGGTCATGGGCGGTGACCCGGCGGGGCGGCCTGCGATGACCCGGCTGTAATTCTCGATGCCGGAGCAGTAGCCCAGCTCCTGCATCATCTCAATATCATATAAGGTGCGCTGGGAGATGCGCTGGGCCTCGATGAGCTGGTCGTTGGCCTTGAAGTATTCGACCCGCTCCTCCATCTCCCGGTAGATCTCTTGAATCGCCGCCGCCATTTTCTCTTTGGACGCAACGTAGTGGGAGGCGGGATAGATGGCCACATGCTCCAGCACGCGGGTGGGGGTGCCGGTGACGACATTGATTTCGCTGATGCGGTCGATCTCGTCCCCGAAAAACTCCACGCGGATGGCGTGGTCCTTGGCGTAGACGGGGAAAATTTCCACCGTGTCCCCCCGGACCCGGAAGCGGTTGCGGTCAAAGGCCACATCGTTGCGCTCATAGCGGATCTCGGTGAGCTTACTGAGCAGGCTCTCGATGGTCCGCTCCTGCCCGGTGCGCAGCGAAATGACCATGTTGGCGTAATCAATGGGGTCGCCCAGGCCGTAGATGCAGGAGACGGAGGCCACGACAATGACGTCCCGCCGCTCGAAGAGGGCGGAGGTGGCAGAGTGGCGCAGGCGCTCGATCTCGTCGTTGATGGCGCTGTCCTTTTCGATAAACGTGTCCGTGTGGGGGATATAGGCTTCGGGCTGGTAGTAGTCATAGTAGCTGACGAAATACTCCACGGCGTTGTTGGGGAAAAACTCCCGGAACTCCGCGCAGAGCTGGGCGGCCAGGGTCTTGTTGTGGGCCAGGACCAGGGTGGGGCGCTGGACCTTTTCGATGACCTTGGCCATGGTAAAGGTCTTGCCGGAGCCGGTCACGCCCAGAAGCGTCTGCTCGTCCAGCCCCAGCTCGACCCCTTGGGCCAGGGCTTCGATGGCCTCCGGCTGGTCCCCGGAGGGCGTGTAGTCGCTGACGACCTGAAAACTTGGCATAGGAAAAACCTCCTTCTTAAAAGGCGGACGGCGGCGTCAGGTGGCGGCTGTCCCGCAGGGAGACCATGTCGTCGTCCGTGAGGATGACATGATCGTACAGCGTAATGCCCAGGGGCTGCAGTGACTGCTGCACATAATGGGTGAGAAAAATATCTTCCTGGGAGGGCGTGGCCACCCCGCTGGGGTGGTTGTGGGCCAGGACCACGGCGGTGGCGTTGAGGGAGAGGGCGATGGTCGTGATCTTTCGCAGGTTGATCTCGTTGGCCGTGGGTGTGCCCTCGCTGAGCTGCTTCACGCCCAGGAGCTTGAGCTTCCCGTCGAAGCAGGCCACGAACGAAAGCTCGTTTCTCGCCCCGAAGAAATAGGGGACGAAAAGCGCTTGCAGGCTGGCGCTGTCGGAAATGATCACGTCCGCGTTGGTGCGGGAGGCCAGGTACCGGGCGGCGATGGCGGGGATGAGCTTGAGCAGCGCCACGGTGTTCTCTCCCATGCCGGGGACCTGGGCCAAGTCTGTGGGGGAGGCATCCAGGACGCCTGCCAACGACCCGAAGGTCTCCAAAAGCTGGTGGGCCAGGGGATTGACGTCCCCGCGGGGCCGGGAGTAAAACAGCAGCAACTCCAGCACCCTCGGCTCGGAAAAATGCGCCAGGCCGCCGCTCAAAAATTCCTGGCGCATCCGCTCTCGGTGGCCGTTGTGTACGCTCATGGATCGCCCTCCCTTCTCCCGCCGGGCGGGTGGATTCAGTACCCCTTATCATACCGCTTTTTTGGCCCCTCGACAAGGGGATTCTGCCCAAGGCGGGGACAAAAAAGGGGCAAGACCGCTGACAAAGGGGGAAAACTGTGGTATGATAGCCCCAAAACGTCAACAACGACCAAAGGAGAGTTTCCCCATGCGAATGAGAAGAAAGAAGAATCTCGTGCCCCGGATGGAGGCCTGCGGCCAGTGGCTCATCCGGGACCCCAAGGCCCAGCGGGGCCACTGGCGGGAGCTGATGCCCGGCGCGAAGGAGCTGCGCCTGGAGCTGGGCTGCGGCAAGGGCCGCTTCACCTGCCAGACGGCGGCGGCTGACCCGGACGTGCTGTTCATCGCCGTGGAGCGGGTGCCGGACGCGATGGTCATGGCCATGGAAAAGGCCCGCAGCCTGGAACTGAGCAATGTGTTTTTCGTGGACGCCGACGCGGCGGACCTGCCGGAATTTTTCGCGCCCGATGAAGTCGACCTTATCTATATCAATTTCTGTGACCCCTGGCCCCCCAAGCGCCACGCCAAGCGCCGCCTGACCCACCGGGACTTTTTGCTGCGCTACCGCCAGGTCCTGCGGGATGGGGGAGAGATCCATTTTAAGACGGACAACGTGGGCCTGTTTGCCTTTTCCGTTACGGAGTTCCCCTTCGGCGGCTTCACGCCCACGCAGGTCACCCACGACCTGCACAAGGACGGCATCTGCGGCATCATGACCGATTACGAGGAGAAGTTCCACAACCAGGGGACGAAGATCAACCGGTGCGTGGCCGTCAAGACCGCGCTGCCCCCGCAGCCTGCCGCGCCGGAGCAGCCAGACGAGGCCGAAGAAAACGACGCACCGGACCAGGAGGCGTGACCCATGCCCAAGGCGATCTTTTTTGATTTGGACGGGACCCTGACCGACTCCGGTCCCGGCATTATGAACTGCGCCGAGCCGGCTCTGGCGCACTTTGGCATCCAGGTCAGGCACCGGGACGAGCTGCGGGTCTTTGTCGGCCCGCCCCTGCGGCAGAGCTTCGCCCGCTTCGGCGTGCCGGAGGAGGGCATCGACGAGGCCATCCGGGTCTTCCGGGAGCGCTATGTCCCCATCGGGAAATTTGAGAACACCCCCTACGACGGCATCGACGGCCTGCTGGCCCAGCTGAAGGCCGAGGGATATGCCCTCTATGTGGCCACGTCCAAGCCGGAGGTCACGGCCATGGAGGTTCTGGAGCATTTTGACCTGGCAGAGTATTTTGACCGCATCTGCGGCGCGTCTCTCTCCCAGGGCCGGGAGACGAAGGAGGATGTCATCACCTATCTCCTGGACCAGATCGGGGACCCCGGCCAGGTGGTCATGGTGGGGGACACGGACTATGACGTGATCGGGGCCAAGGCCCACGGCATCGACACTATTGGCGTGACCTGGGGCTACGGCCAGCGGGAGAGCATGCAGCAGGCCGGGGCCGTCGCCCTGGCGGACACCCCGGAGGCCCTGCACGCCCTGCTGACCCGGCGCTTTCAAAGCCTTGCATAAATTTTGAACACGGGTGAATATACAAAGGCTCCCTTCCCGGTGCTGTCCCTTGGACAGAGCGGGAAGGGAGCTGTTGTTTCCAACGCATGGCGGCGGTCAGGAGCGGACGAAGCCCAAGGCCGGGCTCATCAGGTCAAAGATCACCAGGAAGATGAAGATGGAGCCAAGCAGACAGGCGAGGACAAAGAGCCGGTGGATCCACCGGTTTTTGTGCTCGATCATTTTTTCATAGAGGTGGATCAGGTCTTGGCTGGCGCGGGCCTTGGCCTCCGGCCCCTCCGGGCCCTTTTCGATCCCGGCCAGCTCGTCTAACGAACCGTCCATGGCCAGGACCAGGTCGCAGATGGTCTGAAAGCTGGGGTTGTCCGTCTGGCCGGAGAGGATGCGGTTGACCGTCCCCACGGGCACGCCGGAGAGATCGGCCAGCTGCTGGTTGGTCAGACCTCGTTTTTCCTTCAAAAGCTTCAATTGAGTGGCTAGCATCATATTTTATCACCTATGAATATGGATTTTATCAGATTTGGGGGCCATACAACAGCGGGAGTTAACGATGGGATTGACGAATCGCATCAAAATCAGTACCATAAAGCCATCTCAAACAGGAACCCTCCCACCGTAACGCTGGGTTGTGTTTCAGTATACCATTGGGGTCCCACCCCTGTAAATGGTGAATTTCGATGAAAGGAGCAGACCGCATGACAGAAAATAGAGGACATTCGGGAGGACGCGCCAGAGCCCGCTCCGCCGCTGTGCGTTATCAGACCGTCTGCTCCCCGGTGCAGAACGATCCGAACGGCACCTGCACGTATGGATTAGAATGTCTCACCGACCGTCAGGGCGCTTGGGTCCAGTGGGACCTGATCGAAGACGTCTCCCCCAGCCGGGAGAGCGTGCTCTCCCTGGCCGCCCGATGCAACGCCCTGGGCCTGTCGCCCCTCCACTTCCGGGATGTGGTCCTGGACAGCATCAACACCTGATTATTCGTTTCTTATCTGATCCTGTATGCAGTGGATAAGATGGATAATAAAACACATTCTCTCATTCTCTCATCTCACAAGGGAACGACCGCCCAACGCTGGGCGGTCGTTCCCTTTTCTCCTGCCAAGCAAATCCCGTTTCTGCGCCCCGCTTCTGACCTTTTTTGAAGCCGGACCGGCGTATACTGGGGAAACACCAAACGAGGGGAGGGAGGCCATGACCACCGTCTATCTGGACGCCCGCTTTGCCCTGGACCTGGCGGTGAACTACTGCCTGCTGGCCTGCGCCGCCCGCTTGGATGGGGGCGCCGTCCGCCGCCGTCGGCTGGCCCTGGCGGCGGGACTGGGGGCAGGCTATGGGGTGCTGACCCTGCTGCCGGGGCTGGGCGCTCTGGGCCATCCGGTGGGCGCGGCGCTGGCAGCGGCGGGGATGCTGCTGGCGGCGTATGGGCCGTCGGACCGGCTGCTGCGGCGGGGGGCGCTGTTTCTGGTGCTCTCCTGCGCCTTTGGGGGCGTGCTGGTTTTGGTGTCCCTGGCGTGGGGCAGCTCCGCCGGGGCCGGGGGCCTGCTGGGGCCAAGTCTGGGGATGCGGGGGATCCTGATCGCGGCGGCTTTGAGCTACGGGGCCCTCTCCCTGGTCCTGGGGCGGCAGTTTGCCAAGACCCAGGCCGAGGGTGGCCTGTGTCCCCTGACCCTGACGAAGGGGGAGAAGACGCTCCGCCTGCTGGCCCTCATCGACACGGGCAACACCCTGCGGGACCCGCTCACCGGGGAGGGGGTGGTCGTGCTGGACTGCGGCCGGGCCGGGGCCTTGGTCCCGGAACTGGCCGGCGTTCCGGCCCAGGCGTTTCAGCGCCCGGTGGAGCTGCTGGCCCGCTTTGCCGGGGAGGAGCCGGACCTGCGCCTGCTGCCCTACCAGGCGGTGGGGGTGCCCTGCGGCCTGCTGCTGGCGGTGCGGGTGGACGAGGCCGCTTGGGGCGGGCAGTGCCGACCTCGGTGCCTGTGCGCCCTCTCCCCGACCCCGCTTTCAGACGGCGGGGGCTACCACGCCCTGGTGGGCGGAGAACATCCATAGGAGGTCGGCTATGAACTGGAAGGAACACCTGCTGCGGACTTTGGCCCGCCTGGGGCTGTGGCGGCCCGGCAACCTGCACTACATCGGCGGCAGCGACGTGCTGCCTGCCCCCTTGAGCCGGGAGGAGGAACGGGCCTGCATCGCCCGCCTGGCCGAGGGGGACCAAGAGGCGTCCGCAACGCTCATCGAGCACAATCTGCGCCTGGTCGTCTACATCGCCCGGCGGTTTGAAAACACGGGCATCAACATCGAGGACCTCATCTCCATCGGCACCATCGGCCTGATCAAGGCCGTGGGGACCTATCAGCCGGCGAAAAACATCAAGCTGGCGACCTATGCCTCCCGGTGCATCGAAAACGAGATCCTCATGCACCTGCGGAAAACCGCCAGCCAAAAAACGGAGATCCCCCTGGACGAACCCCTCAGCACCGACGGCAACGGCAACGAGCTTCTTCTGTCCGATATTCTGGGCACCGACAGCGACCTGGTCACCCAGCCCATGGAGGCCGACGCCGACCGCCAGATGCTGGCCGACGCCCTGGAGACCCTGACGGGCCGGGAGCGGGAGATCATCACCCTCCGCTTCGGCCTGGGCGGCCGCCGGGAGCACACCCAGAAAGAGGTGGCCGACCACATGGGCATCTCCCAGTCCTACATCTCCCGCCTGGAAAAGCGCATCATCCGCCGCCTGCGCCGGGAGATCTTACGGGTGAGCCAGGTGCCGTGAGCGGGACGCTTTTTGACGAATTTGGGAAATTGTACTATGGAAGCGGGCGGCGCTGTGTGGTATCCTACTGGTATCGTCCTTTATAAAATCTACCAAAGAAACCCGCGGGAGGGATGGCTGTGGAAGCCTATACGCCGCTGCAATGGCTGCTCATCTTTTTTGTGTATAGTGTGCTGGGCTGGGTGTGGGAGTCGTGCTACGTCTCCGTCAAAAGCAAGCGCTGGGTCAACCGGGGCTTTCTGCACGGGCCTTGGCTGCCGATCTATGGGTCGGGCGCTGTGGTCGTGCTGCTGGTGACGCTGCCGGCCCGGGGCCGCCCGGCGCTCATCTTCCTGCTGGGGATGATCGGGGCGACCGTGCTGGAATACGTCACCGGGGAGAGCATGGAGAAGCTCTTTCACATGCGCTACTGGGACTACTCCGACAAGCCGCTGAACGTCAACGGGCACATCTGCCTGGGGGTATCCATCGGCTGGGGCGTGTTTTCCCTGGTCCTGCTGTACGTCCTGCATCCGCCGGTGGAGGACCTGGTCCTCTGGCTGCCGGTGCCGGTCGCCCAGGTCCTGGCCCTGTGCCTGACCGCCGCGTTCGCGGTGGATACCACCTGGTCGGTGCAGAAGGCCCTGGACACCAAGCACCTGCTGGCCAGCCTGAGCGAGACCAGCCGCCGCCTGGCCGTGGTCCAGGAAAAGCTGCGGGACGCCGCCAAAGAGCTGGAGCTGGACCTGGAGAGCAAGCTCCCCGACCCAAAGCAGGCCCTTCAGCGGGCCGCTGCCGACGGGGAGAGCAAAAAGGCGTACTTACTGCATAAGCTGCAAGAGCGCCGGGACAGCACCAACGGCCTGCTGGACCGCCTGAACGAAAAGAACCGCGCCGCCCTGGCCCAGGTCAGCGCCCGGTTGGCTGCCGTGGGCGACGACCGCAAAGAGCGCAAGCGTTTGGAGAATCTGCGGACGTTTCTGCTGGGCGTCCGGGATTCCCTGGCCAAGACCCAGCAGGAGGTCTATGCCCGCCGGGACAAGGACTATCAGCGGGCGGTCGATCTGCTCTACCGCAACCCCAGCGCAACGTCCCGGCAGCACGCCGGTGCGTTCCGTCTGCTGAAGAGCTTGAAAAAGGAACGAAAGACCAAATCATAAGAACACCTGTTTTTCAGCGGACCGCCGGGACTCTCGGCGGTCCGTTTCGTTCTTGCGCCCTTCCGGTAAACCCGGTATAATAGGAGCCATCTGACAGAATCACAACAGGAAGGGATCGAAACGACATGACCATCAAATTATATGACCAAGATAGCCATCGAAAACACTTCGCCGCCACCGTCCGCACCTGCGCCCCCGCCGGGGAGGGCCAGTGGCAGGTGGAGCTGGATCAGACGGCCTTTTTCCCGGAAGGCGGCGGCCAGCCCGCCGACGGGGGAACGCTGGGCGGGCACAACGTTCTGGATGTGCAGGAAGCGGGGGATAGCATCCTGCACACGGTGGACGGGCCGTTGGAGCCTGGAACACAGGTGGAAGGGGACTTGGACTGGCCCCTGCGCTTTCGCCGGATGCAGTGCCACTCCGGGGAGCACATTGTCTCCGGCCTGGCCCACAGCCTGTATGGCTGCACCAACGTGGGCTTTCACCTGGGCGAAAACGAAGTCATCTTGGATTTTGACCAGGAGCTGACGGCGGAACAGCTGGAACAGCTGGAAACGCTGGCCAACCAGATCGTCGCGGAAAACCGCCCCATCACCGCCGAGTATCCCGACCCGGAGGTGCTGAAGACCTTGGACTACCGGAGCAAGCTGGACCTGACGGAAAACGTCCGCATCGTGACCGTGGAAGACTGCGATGTGTGCGCCTGCTGCGCCCCCCACGTCTCCCGCACCGGCGAGATCGGCGTCATCAAGCTCCTGGACGCCATGCGGCACCGGGGCGGCATCCGCATCTGGATGGCGGCGGGGTCGATGGCCCTGGAGGACTACCGGGTGAAGCAGAAAAATGTTGCCGCCATTTCTGCGGCCCTGTCCGTGAAGCAGCCGGAAGCCGCCCAGGGGGTGGAGCGCCTGCTGAAAGAGCGGGATGCCCTGGCCCTGGCCCTGAAGGAGGCCCGGCAGGCCCTGACCCTCCAAAAGCTCCAGACCCTGCCGGAGACGGACGGGAACCTGGTTTTATTCGAGGACGACCTGGACGCCAACAGCCTGCGGGCCTTGGCCAACGGGGGCATGGAGAAATGCGCTGGCATCTGCGCCGTCTTTACCGGCAGCGACAAGACCGGTTACCGCTATGTGATGGGCAGCAAGACCGTCGATCTCCGCGCCCAGGCCAAGCAGATCAACACCGCTCTGCAAGGCAAGGGCGGCGGCCAGCCCACCATGATCCAAGGCTCCCTTTCTGCGGACCGGGCGGCCATTGAAGCCTACTTCGCGTAAGAGGGGCGGGCAGCATGGCAAAGAAAAACGCCCGGAACACGCGGGGGCGCATCGTGGAAGCCGCCTGGCGGTTGTTCTATGACCAGGGCTATGAGGACACGACGGTGGAGGAGATCATCGAATCCTCTCAAACGTCGAAAGGGTCCTTCTACCATTATTTCGATGGCAAGGACGCCCTGCTGAGTACGCTCAGCGATTTGTTCGACCAGAAGTATCAGGACTTGCAGGCCGTCATGCCCCCGGAGATGCCCACCATGGAGAAGCTGCTCTTTCTCAACCGGGAGCTGTTTCGGATGATCGAGGACAGCGTCTCCATCGACCTCATGGCCCGCCTGCTCTCCACCCAGCTGGTGACGACGGGGAACCGGCATCTGCTGGACCACAAGCGCATCTACTACCGCCTGCTCCGCCGCATCATCGCCGAGGGTCAGGCGGCGGGAGAGCTGACCCAGAGCCGCAGCGTCAACGACATGGTGAAGGTCTACGCCCTCTGTGAGCGGGCCTTGATGTACGACTGGTGCCTCTGCGGGGGAGATTATTCCCTGGCCGAATACGCCGCTCGGCAGCTCCCCGTCTTTCTGCATGATTTTCTCCCCGAAGCACCGTCTGAAAATCGTTCAGAAGAAACAAATTGAAGCGCAAAGACTTTTCAAAGAAAGTAAAAAACGGAGTATAGACTACGGTCTATACTCCGTTCTGTGTTGCGTTCTATATTTTGAAGTGCTATGATACACAGGCTATCTTAATTAGATTCTTTAGAGAGAGGAACGAAGCAAACTATGTCAGCATCCCAAATCTGTATCATTGCGACCATCGTTGTCTACCTGGTGGCCATGGTGCTGGTGGGCGTGTATTGCAGCCGGAAAGGTGCCGGCGGCAGCTCCCACGAGTTCTACCTGGGCGGCCGGAAGTTAGGCCCTGTGGTCACAGCCATGAGTGCCGAAGCCTCGGACATGAGCAGCTACCTGCTCATGGGTCTGCCCGGCCTGGCCTATCTCTGCGGCGTTGCCGAGGTGGGCTGGACAGCCATTGGCCTGGCCATCGGTACCTACCTCAACTGGCTCATCGTGGCCAAGCGTCTGCGCCGGTACTCGGCCCACATCGGGGCCATCACCGTCCCCAGCTTCTTCTCCCGGCGCTACCGGGACGAGAAGTATGTGCTCTCCTGCATCGCCGCTGTGGTCATCCTGATCTTCTTCATCCCCTACACTGCCTCCGGCTTCAAGGCCATCGGTACGCTGTTCAACAGCCTCTTTGGGGTGAATTACCACGCGGCCATGATCGTGGGTGCCATCGTCGTCATCGGCTACACGGTCCTGGGCGGCTTCCTGGCCGTGTCTACCACGGACCTGATCCAGAGCATCGTCATGACCTTTGCCCTGGTGTTCATCGTCTTCTTCGGCATCAGCCAGGCCGGTGGCTGGGAGTCTGTGACGGCCAACGCCACCTCCATGCCCGGCTACTTGAACCTGACCCAGGGCTACGACGCCGCCACCAACCAGGCGGGCAGCTTCCCGGCTCTGAGCATCGTCTCCACCCTGGCCTGGGGCCTGGGCTACTTCGGTATGCCCCACATCCTGCTGCGGTTCATGGCCATTGAGGATGACACCAAGCTCAAGACCTCCCGCCGCATCGCCACCGTCTGGGTGGTCATCTCCATGTTCATCGCCGTGCTCATCGGCATCGTGGGCAACACCGTCACCAAGGAGGGCAAGATCCCCTTCCTGGGCACCAGCTCCGACGCCGAGACCATCCTCATCAAGCTCTCTGACCTGCTCAGCCAGCACGGGGTGTTCTTCGCACTGGTGGCCGGTCTGGCCCTGTCCGGCATCCTGGCCTCCACCATGTCCACCGCAGACTCCCAGCTGCTGGCCGCTGCCTCCAGTGTGTCTCACGACCTGGTGCAGGACTTCTTCGGCAAGAAGCTCAGCCCCAAGAACTCCATGCTGGCCGCCCGCGGCACCGTCATCGGCATCGCCGTTGTGGGTATCCTGCTGGCCTGGAACCCCAGCAGCTCCGTGTTCCGCATCGTGTCCTTCGCCTGGGCCGGTTTCGGCGCGGCCTTCGGCCCGCTGGTCCTCTTCTCCCTGTTCTGGAAGCGGACCACGAAGCAGGGCGCCATCGCCGGCATGGTCGCCGGCGGCGCGATGGTCTTCATCTGGAAGTACCTGCTGGCCCCCATGGGCGGCGCCTGGAGCATCTACGAGCTGCTGCCCGCCTTCCTCGTGGCCTGCGTCGCCATCGTCGTTGTCTCCCTGGCCACCCCCGCCCCTGCCAAGGAGATCGTGGAGGAATTCGAGGGCGTGGGTAAGTAAGACCTGCACACGAAATTCTAAAACCTTAATGGATACAAAAACCCCCGAACCGGACCGGTTCGGGGGTTTCGTTTGTCCGAAGATCGGGGGCGTTACAGCAGAATGATCCCGGCGTCCTGGCAGGTGTCGATGGTTTCATCGTCCCAGGTGGAGACCTGGACCTCGCCGATGTGGGCCTTGCCCAGCAGGAACATGGACAGGCGGGACTGGCCGATGCCGCCGCCGATGGTCAGGGGCAGCTCGTTGGCCAGGAGCATCTTGTGGAAGGTCAGCTGGCGGCGGTCGTCGCAGCCGGCGACGGTCAGCTGGCGGTCCAGGGCAGCGGCGTCCACGCGGATGCCCATGGAGGAGAGCTCAATGGCCCGGTCCAGGGTCTCGTCCCAGAAGAGGATGTCGCCGTTCAGGGTCCAGTCGTCGTAGTCGGGGGCGCGGCCGTCGTGGGGCTTGCCGGACTTCAGAGCGCCGCCGATCTGCATGAGGAAGGTGGTGGGGTGGTCCTTGACCCAGTTGTTCTCCCGCTCCTTGGCGGAGGCGTCGGGCCACAGGTCCTCCAGCTCCTGGCTGGTGACGAAGGATACATCCCGCTGGATCTGCGGCAGGACGCTCAGCTGGGGGAAGACGGATTGCAGGGTCTTCTGGGTGTCGGCCATGGCGCTGACGATGGCGCGGACGGTGGTCTTCAGATAGTCCACGTTCCGGTCGCGAGGAGCGATGACCTTTTCCCAGTCCCACTGGTCCACATAGATGGAGTGGAGGTTATCGGGGATTTCATCCCGGCGGATGGCGTTCATGTCGGTGACCAGGCCCTCGCCCACGGGGAAGTGGTAGTTGTGCAGGGCCATGCGCTTCCACTTGGCCAGGGAGTGGACCACCTGGGCATCCCGGCCGGCGGCGGGGATGTCAAAGCTGACGGGACGTTCCACGCCGTTCAGATCGTCGTTCAGGCCGGAGGCGGCCTCCACGAACAGGGGGGCGGAGACCCGGCGCAGGCGCAGGTTGCCGCATAGGGTATCCTCAAAGACCCGCTTGAGCAGGCCGATGGCCTTCTGGGTGTCGTAGAGGTTCAGCAGGGGGGCGTAGTGCTCAGGGATGTAGGTCTTGGTAGACATAGCGATGGGCTCCTTTCTGATGGGGAGTAATTTGATGGCACATAGCTGAGCCGTCTCAGCCGTGGTAAAGCTTGGAGGTTTGGTATTTCGGTTCGCTGGTCAGGCGCACGCCCAGGCGGCGGAAGCTGTCCTCGTCGGCCTCGGAGAGGATGACGGTGGTGTGGGCCTCGCAGCCGCGCAGCTTTTGCAGCTGGCGCACGGCCTTTTTCGCGTTGGCGTCGGTGACGGCGCAGATGGACAGGGCCACCAGCAGCTCGTCGATGTGCAGGCGGGGGTTTTTATTGCCCAGCACGTTGACCTTTAAGTTCTGCACCGGCTCAATGACCGAGGGGGAGATGAGCTGGACCTCATCCGGGATGTTGCCCAGGTATTTCAGGGCGTTGAGCAGCAGGGCGGAAGAGCAGCCCAGCAGCTCGGAGGTCTTGCCGGTGAGGATCTTGCCGTCGGTCATTTCCATGGCGGCGGCGGGAGCGCCGGTGCGCTCGGCCACGGCCAGGGCGGGGGCGACGACCTTACGGTCCTGGGGGGTCAGGCCCAGCTGCTTCATGAGCAGCTCGATCTTGAACACGGCGTTGCCGTCCGTCTGGCCCCGGCGGTGGCGGCACTGCTCGGCGTAGAAGCGGCGAAGGATCTCTTCCTTCGAGGCCTGGCAGACGACCTCATCGTCCACGATGCAGTACCCGGCCATATTCACGCCCATGTCCGTGGGGGACTGGTAGGGGGAGGAGCCGGCAATGCGCTCGAACATGGTCTTCAGCACGGGGAAAATTTCCACGTCCCGGTTGTAGTTGACAGTGGTCACGCCGTAGGCCTCCAGATGGAAGGGGTCGATCATGTTCACGTCGTTGAGGTCCGCGGTGGCGGCCTCGTAGGCCAGGTTCACTGGGTGACGGAGGGGAAGGTTCCAGATGGGGAAGGTCTCATACTTGGCGTATCCGGCCTGGATGCCCCGCTGGTGCTCATGGTAGAGCTGGCTCAGGCACACGGCCATCTTGCCGCTGCCGGGGCCGGGGGCGGTGACGACCACCAGGGAGCGGCTGGTCTCGATGTATTCATTCTTCCCGTAGCCCTCTTCACTGACGATCAGAGGAATGTCATACGGATAGCCCTCGATGGGATAGTGGCGGTAGACCTTCAGGCCCAGGCCTTCCAGCTGAGCCTGGAAAATTTCTGCCGCAGGCTGGCCGCTGAACCGGGTCAGCACGACGCTGTTTACCTGGAACCCGAACCCCCGGAACACGTCGATGAGCCGCAGGGTGTCGGTGCCGTAGGTGATACCCAGGTCGCCCCGGACCTTGCTTTTTTCCAGGTCCATGGCGGACACGGCCACCACGATCTCTACTTGATCCTTCAGCTGCATCAGCATCCGAATTTTCGAGTCGGGGTGGAACCCAGGCAAGACCCTGGAGGCGTGGTTGTCGTCAAACAGTTTGCCGCCAAACTCCAGGTAGAGCTTACCGCCGAACTGGTCGATGCGGGAGCGGATGTGCTCCGACTGCATTTCCAGATATTTTTCATTGTCGAAACCAAGGCGATCGATCATCTTGTTGCGCTTCCTCTCTTTTCTCTGGCCCAGCCCCTCGGCTGGAAAATATCCGTTTCATACGGGAACTAATTTACCAATGATTGTATGAAAAGTCAACCGGGAGAGAAAAATATTGTCAAACCTGACCAGAAAAAATTGCAGATGCAAGCGAGCCAAAAAAGTATCCTGTGCAAGCTGACAGGAAAAATACAGAAGATATTGCGGAAAAAGCGATTTTATGCTATAATCCTACGTTCAGAAACAATGTATAGATCACAGAAAAAACCGCGCCGCATACGGCGCAGTGTGATGCAGTGTTATAGTGTTATAAGGAGTAAATCACCTATGCTGGAACTGAAAGGACTTTCCTATCAGGTGGAGGACAACGGCGCCCAGACGGACATTCTCCGGGGCATCGACCTGACCATCGACAACAACAAATTTGTGGTCATCACCGGCCCCAACGGCGGCGGCAAGACCACCCTGGCCAAGGCCATCATGGGCCTGGTCCCCGCCACGGGCGGGCAGATCCTGTGGAACGGACAGGACATCACCAAGCTTTCCATCACCGAGCGGGCCAAGCTGGGCATCAGCTACGGCTTCCAGCAGCCCCCTCGCTTTAAGGGCCTGCGGGTCCGGGACCTGCTGGCCCTGGCCTCCGGCAACCGGAACCTGAGCCGGGACGAATGTTGTTCCTACCTCAACCGGGTCGGCCTGTGCGCCGCCGACTATGTGGACCGGGAGATGGATACCTCCCTCTCCGGCGGCGAGGTCAAGCGCATCGAGATCGCGACCATCCTGGCCCGCCCCAGCGGCCTGCTCATCTTTGACGAGCCGGAGGCCGGCATCGACCTGTGGTCCTTTGCCAAGCTGACCGAGACCTTCCGCCTGCTGCAGAGCAAGGGCAAGAACACCATCCTCGTCATCTCCCACCAGGAGCGCATCATCGACCTGGCCGACGAGATCGTGATGCTTTCCAACGGTCAGATCGCCCGCCACGGCACGAAAGAGGAGATCATGCCCAATATCCTGGCCGACACCGGCGGGGTGTGCAGCTTTTTGCAGCCCGGTGGGAACAACTGCCGCCAGAGCAAGGAGGGTTGAGCCATGAACAACGTAGATATTCGTCTGTTAAAGGAGATCGCTGACCTGGAGGGCACCCCCAAGGGGGCCTATAACATCCGCAAGAACGGCCAGCTGGACTCCCGCAAGACCACCGCAAACATCGACATCGTCACCAAAGAGGACAAGCCCGGCATCGACATCCACATCAAGCCCGGCACCAAGCACCAGTCCGTCCATATCCCGGTCCTGCTGACGGAGACCGGCCTGGACGACCTGGTCTACAACGACTTCTTCATCGGCCCGGACTGCGACGTGGTCATCGTCGCCGGCTGCGGCATCCACAACGAGGGGTCCGAGACCTCCAAGCACGACGGCGTCCACACCTTCTATGTGGGCGAAAACTCCAAGGTCCACTATGTAGAAAAGCACTACGGCGAGGGCGAGGGCACCGGCGAGCGCATCATGAACCCCCAGACCATCGTCTACCTGGAAAAGGGCGCGTCCATTCAGCTGGACACCACCCAGCTGCGCGGCGTGGACTCCACCCGCCGCTACACCAAGGTGGTCGTGAAGGAGGACGCCGAGGGCTTCATCAACGAAAAGCTGCTGACCCACGGCAAGCAGAAGGCCGAGTCCGAGATGGACGTGATCTTAGCCGGCCCGAACGCCAAGGGTCGGGTGGTCTCCCGGTCCGTGGCCCAGGATGAGTCCCAGCAGATCTTCTATCCCCGCATGATCGGCGACGCCGCCGGCTTCGGCCATGTGCAGTGCGACTCGATCCTGATGGGCAACTCGAAGATCCAGTCCATCCCCGCCATCACCGCCAACCACCCCGATGCCCAGCTCATCCATGAGGCCGCCATCGGCCGCATCGCCGGCGACCAGATCCTGAAGCTCATGACCTTGGGCCTGACCGAGGAAGAGGCCGAGGAGGAGATCTTACGTGGCTTCCTCGGATGAGCTGAGACAGGACGGGTGGCTGTATTTCAGGCAGGACCCCCAGTTGGGCGAGATCCGCGGCCTGGACCCCTGGGCCGTGGAAAACGGCATCCACCTCATCCGCACGGAGGAGGACGGGGCCGAGGGCATTATGATGATCCGCAACAGCAACCGTCAGCAGTACGGTACGGTCCACGGCGGCGTGCTCGTGGCCTTTGCCGATTCCATCGGCGGCCACAGCCTCATCGCCCACGGAAAGATCTGCGTCACCCAGGGCAGCACGGTGAACTTCCTGCGCCCGGCGGCGGGGGAGTATCTGGTCTGCAAGGCCAAGCCCTTAAAAGTCGGCAAGCGCATCTGTGTGGTGTCCGTGGAGCAGTACAATGACCGGGGCGCTCTGGTCACGACGGCCCTGTTTACCTTCGCCGTGGTGGAGGAGGTCGAGCCGCTCATCCTGCCGCCCCGCCACCCCGGCCTGCGGGACCTGTAAAACAAGACCAAGATCGACCAACAGAAAAAAGACCGGGGCGGGGATACCGCTCCGGCCTTTCGGGACTGGGCATCTGTTTCGTTTTGGGATGGCGAACCTTAGTCTTCCCAGGTTTCGTACTCGTCCTCGATGTCACCCTCGCAGGGGCAGGTGCGGCAAATGAGCTCCTTTTTGGCCTGGACCTTGGCCCAGAGGCAGGCCATCCAGTCGGAGATGCGCTCCATGTTGGCCAGGATCAGGCAAGCGACGGATCCCAGGGCCAGGATGAGCGCGGCGAGCTTCAAAATCAGTTTCATAGCAAAAACCTCCAAGTTACTGTTGCACAGGGTCAGCAGGGTATGATACTATTTTACCTGATGAACCGAAGAAATACAATCCGGGAAAGGGCTTTTTTTCCGGGTTTTGGGTTTTCCATGGAACAGGGCCGCGCCCGCTGCCGCAGGCAGACAGGCGGCCCGGAAAGGAATGGGTAGAATCTATGCGCTTTCATAACGAACGAGGAGAGATCCAGATCAGCAGCGAGGTCTTTACCACCATCACCGGCGCGGTAGCCACCAGCTGCTTTGGCGTGAAGGGCATGGCCGCCCGGTCCAAGAAGGACGGGCTGGTCCATCTGCTGCGCAACGAGTCCATGGCCAAGGGGGTCCGGGTGATCTTCGAGAGCGAGGACACGGTGTCCATCGAGCTGCACATCATCGTGGACGCCGGGGTGAATTTGACTGCGGTCAGCGACGCGATCATGAGCGAGGTGCGCTACGCCGTGGGCAACATGACCGGGGCCAAGGTCCGGGCGGTGGACGTCTATGTGGACTCCATGCAGATCGACTGAGAGGAGAAGAGACAAGAACTATGGTACAGTCAGTTGACGGAAAGACGCTGGCGGGGATGCTCATCCACGCCTCCGCCTGCCTGAACGCGGAAAAGCAGAAGATCAATGAGCTCAACGTCTTCCCGGTCCCCGACGGGGACACGGGCACGAACATGAGCCTGACCATCAGCACCGCCGCCGCCGAGCTGCGGCAGAAGAAGCCCACCACCGTGGAGAAGGCCGCCGCCGTGTGCGCCTCGGCCATGCTGCGGGGGGCGCGGGGAAACTCCGGGGTCATCCTTTCCCTGATCTTCCGGGGCTTTTCTAGAGCCATGAAGGACAAGACGGAGATGAACGGCATCGACCTGGCCGACGCACTGAACGCCGGGGTCATTGCCGCTTATAAGGCCGTGATGAAGCCCGCCGAGGGCACCGTCCTCACCGTCTCCCGCTTGGCGGGGGAGCGGGCCGGCCGCGCCGCGGAGGAAAACAGCGCCTTTGAATACGTCCTGGAGTCCTCCATCGAGCGGGCCAGGGAGGCCCTGGCCGACACCATCAACCAGAACCCCGTGCTGAAAAAGGCCGGGGTCGTGGACGCCGGCGGCATGGGCTTCGTGGTCATCCTGCAAGGGATGCTGGACGAGCTGCGGGGCGTCGCCGCCCCCAGCGAGGACGAGGCAGACAAGCCCGCCCAGGACAAGGCGGACTTCGGCTCCCTGGCCGACGAGGAGATCACCTTTACTTACGACACCGTCTTCATCGTCCGCCGCACCGGGGGCAAGCCTCTCGACGAGTACCGGGCCTGGCTGGAGACCATGGGCGACAGCCTGGTCATCGGCGAGGGCGACGAGGAATTCAAGGTCCACGTCCACACGGACGAGCCGGGCGTCGTCCTGACCAAGGCCGCCGAGTTCGGCACGCTGGAGCTGGCCAAGATCGAGAACATGCGCACCCAGCGGGACGAGCTGGCCGCCGGCAAGCAGGCCCAGAGCACCGACGACCTGGAGGCCGTGGAAGCCGAGCTGGAGAACATGGAGCACCAGAGCGCTGCCCCGGAGAAGAAGTATGGCTTCGTCGCCGTGGCCGCCGGCGAGGGCCTGGCCAAGGTCTTCTATGACCTGGGCGTGGACGGCGTCATCAGCGGGGGCCAGACCATGAACCCCTCCACCGAGGATATTTTGAAGCAGATCCAAAAGACCCCGGCGGAGATCGTCTACGTCCTGCCCAACAACAAGAACATCATCATGGCCGCGCAGCAGTGCGTGGACCTGGTGGAGGACAAGAAGGTCATCGTCCTGCCCGCCAAGACGGTCCCCCAGGGCATTTCCGCCATGATCGCCGTGAACCCCGACGGGGACGAGGCGGAGAACACCGCTGCCATGGAGGAGGCCATGTCCCTCGTGACCACGATGGAGGTGACCTACGCCGCCCGTGACTCCGAGTTCGACGGCCAGGCCATCCACGCCGGGGACTACCTGCTGCTGGTGGACAACCAGCTCTTCGGCACGGAGAAGGACCTGCACACCGCCCTGGATAAGCTGGCCCAGGCCAGCAAGGAGCGGGCAGGGGAGTTCATCAGCATCTTCTATGGCGAGGGCGTGGACCCAGACCAGGCCGAGCAGGCCCTGGCCCTGTTCCAGACCGCCTGCCCCGACGCGGAGATCACCATGCTGGAGGGCGGCCAGCCGGTGTACCACTACCTGATCTCTGTGGAATAAGCTTTCAAACCGAGGGCCGGTATCTCGCGGATACCGGCCCTTTTTCCAAAATTTTTTAACTTTTTGAACTTTTTGAGGGAAAGGAGCGTGATGGGATGAAGCTGCTGGTGATCGACGGCAACTCCATCGTCAACCGGGCCTACTACGGGATGCACCCCCTGAACAACCAAGAGGGCTTTCCCACCCACGCCATCTATGGCTTTCTGAATATCCTGCGCCGCATCCGGGAGGAGGTGGACCCGGACGGCGTGTGCGTGGCCTTCGACCGGAAGAAGCCGACCTTCCGCCACCTGGCCTATCCGGACTACAAGGCCCAGCGGAAGGGGATGCCGGAGGAGCTGGCCGTGCAGATGCCGGTGCTGAAACAGGTGCTGGACGCCATGAACATCCCCCGCTACGAGCTGGCGGGCTGGGAGGCTGACGACCTCATCGGCACCATCGCCAAAGCATGCGAGGAGGCGGGCTGGGACTGCCGGGTGGCCACCGGAGACAAGGATTCCTTGCAGCTCGTGACAGACAGGACCTACATCGAGCTGGTCACCACCCGCATGGGCAAGACCACCACGAAAGAGATGGACCCCGCGGCCTTTCAGGAGACCTATGGCTTCGGCCCCTTGCAGATGGTGGACCTGAAAGCCCTCATGGGCGACACCTCCGACAACATCCCCGGTGTGCCGGGGGTGGGGGAGAAGACGGCCATGAAGCTCCTGCACGAGAACGGGACCTTGGAACGGATCTACGCCCGCCTGGATGACGAGACCCTGAACGCCACCGCCGGCGTGAAGAAAAAACTCACCGCCGGGCGGGAGAGTGCCTTCCGGTCCTACGACCTGTGCACCATCCACCGGGACGCCCCCATCGAGTTCGATCCCCAGGAGAACGTGACAAAGCCCGTGAACGCGGCACCTCTGCGGGCCTTGTTTGTGCAGCTGGGCTTCCAGAAGCTCATCAGCCAGATGGGCCTGGACAACGCCGAGGGACCCGGCCAGGCGCAGGCGGGCGTCACCGGCGAGTGCCAGCTGGAGAACGTGACCGGTGCGGCTCGCTGGCGGGAACTCGTCGCCCAATGGCAGGGAACAACGGTGTCCGTCCTGGCGCTGCCGGAGCTGGCCGCCCTGTCTGTGTGCTGGGGGGAGGACCGGGCGCAGGCGGCTATCTTCCGGGAGGCGGAAACGGAGGACTATTCCGGCTTTCTGGCGGCGTTTTTCCGGCCGGAGATCACGAAGCTGGGCTATCACATCAAGGACGTGATGCGCTGGGCGCTGGCCAGGGGGCTGACGGCCCGGGGCTTTGTCTTTGACGCGGCCATTGCGGCCTATCTCCTGGCCCCCACGGACGGGAGCTACGCCCTGGATAAAGTAGCCGGGCAGTATTTCACCGAGACATTTCCCCCGGACAAGGACTATCTGGGCAGCAAAGCCTGGAAGGACGCAGAGAGCGCAGCCAAGGCCATGGGGGCCATGGCCAGCCACACCGTTCTCATCGCGGCGCTGTATGACGTGCTGCCGGACAAGCTGGCGGAGCTGGGCCTTGACCGGGTCTATGAGGAGCTGGAGCTGCCCCTCTGCCCTGTTCTGGCCGAGATGGAGCAGGCCGGGATGCTGGTGGACCTGGATGCCCTGACCCACTTTGGAGAGCAGCTCAAAACCGGCATCGCCGCCCTGCAGGGGGAGATCTGGGCCATGGCCGGGCAGGAATTTAACCTCAACTCCACCCAGCAGCTGGGCAAGGTCTTGTTTGAGGACATGGGCCTGCCGCCGGTGAAGAAGACGAAAACGGGCTACTCCACCAGCGCGGAGGTGCTGGAAAAGCTCCGGGCGCACCACCCCATCATCGACCGCATTCTGGAGTACCGCCAGCTGAACAAGCTCAACTCGACCTATGTCGAGGGCCTGTCCAAGGTCATCGCCGCCGACGGGCGCATCCATACCTGCTTCCAGAACACGGTAACGGCCACGGGGCGGCTTTCCTCCACGGAGCCAAACTTGCAGAACATCCCCGTGCGGACAGAGCTGGGGGCGCAGATCCGCAAGATGTTCATCGCCCGCCCCGGCTGGGTGCTGGTGGACGCGGACTACTCCCAGATCGAGCTGCGCCTGCTGGCCCACATGGCCGGAGACGAGAAGATGATCGAGAGCTTCCGGGCGGGGGAGGACATCCACGCCCACACCGCCGCCCAGGTCTTCGGCCTGCCCCAGGACCAGGTGACCTCCGAGCTGCGCCGCCGGGCCAAGGCGGTGAACTTCGGCATCGTCTACGGCATCTCCGGCTTCTCCCTGGCCCAGGACATCGGGGTCAGCCGGAAAGAGGCCTCGGACTATATGGAGAAGTATCTGGAGACCTTCTCCGGTGTGCGGGACTATATGGAGCGCATCAAGCGCCAGGCCAAGGCGGACGGCTATGTCTCCACGCTCATGGGCCGCCGCCGCTGGCTGCCGGAATTAAACTCCTCCAATTTCAATCTCCGGGCCTTTGGTGAGCGGGTGGCGCTGAACATGCCCATCCAGGGCACGGCGGCGGACGTGATGAAGCTGGCCATGATCCGCGTGGCCGCTCGGCTCAAGGCCGAGGGTTTGCAGGCCCAGCTCATCCTGCAGGTCCACGACGAACTCATCGTCGAGTGCCCACAGGCCGAGGAGACGCAGGTGAAGGAGATCCTGACCCAGGAGATGGAGGGGGCAGGCAGCTTCTCCGTCCCCCTCATCGCCGATGCCAACGCCGGGCACAGCTGGGCGGAAGCCAAGGGCTGAGCATAGTTTTTGAAAAAACGGGCATCCTATCCCAAACACACCGTTGGGAAGGGAGACACAGCCCATGCAAGTCCGCCTTGTACTCGTTACGTTTTTACTTAGTTTGACGCTGGTATGCCCTGTGGCCGCCGCGCCCGCAATCTCCGCCGCCTCGGCGGTGCTGATGGACGGCGACACAGGGCGTATCTTATATGCCCAGGACGAGAACACCCCCCGCCCCATGGCCAGCACCACGAAGCTTATGACGGCGCTGGTGGCGGTGGAGTCTCTGGGGGGCGACCTGGCCCGGCCGGTGAAGATCCAGCCGGAGTGGACGGGCATTGAGGGGACCTCCCTCTATCTGAGACCCGGAGAGATCCTGCAGGTGGAGACGCTGCTCTATGGCCTCCTGCTCCACTCCGGCAACGACGCGGCGGTGGCTCTGGCCGGCTACTGCGCCGGGGACGTGGAGACGTTCGTGGAGTGGATGAACCAGCGGGCGGCCGATCTGGGCATGACGAGCACCCATTTCTCCGACCCCAACGGCCTGGGGGATGCGGGGCACTATGCCTCCGCCCTGGACATGGCAAAGCTGGGACGGGCCTGCCTGCACAATGAGACCATCGCCAGGATCGTCGCGACGAAGTCCATTACCTTGGAGGGGCGGGCGCTGACCAACCACAACAAGCTCCTCTGGCAGTGTGACGGCTGCACCGGCATGAAGACCGGCTACACCCGCCAGGCGGGGCGGACCTTGGTCTCCAGTGCCCGGCGGGAGGGGCAGAATCTCATCTGCGTGACCCTCAACGACCGGGACGATTGGGCCGACCACAAGGCGCTCTTCGACTACGGCTTTTCGACCTATCCCCGCCGGGTGCTGGCCCAGGCCGGGGAAGCGGCGGGGCAGGTCCCGGTGACGGGGAGCCTGCTGCACAGCGCCCCGGTGGAGGTCCGGGACACCGTGGCCTACCCTCTGGCGGAAGGAGAGAACGTGACGGTGGAGAAAGACCTGCCCGCCCAGATGGAAACGCCCCTGAAGCAGGGAGAGATTGCGGGAACGATCCGATTTTTCTGCGGCGGGCAGGAGATCGGCCGGAGCTATCTCGTCTGGTCCTATGACATCCAGCGGGAGGCGGGGCGGATCGCCCCCTCTTTGCGGGACTTGCTGGGTCTCGGCGGACACAACGCTTGACAACCCCTGACCCCTACGGTATACTACCCCCAACAAACTTTCAGCAGAACACCGCCCGGACGTTGTGCGTCGGGCGGTGCTTTCCTGTCTGGATACAAGGAGGGGGCCCGTATGGACCAACGACTGCAAAAGATCTTATCCGCCGGCGGCGTCTGCTCCCGGCGCAAGGCGGAGGAATACCTGCGCGAAGGCCGGGTGACGGTGAACGGTGTGCCCGCCGCCCTGGGGGACAAGGCCGACCCGGAGACGGACACCATCGCCCTGGACGGCGTCCCCGTGGGGCGGACGGAGACGCGGACGCTGCTCATGCTCTATAAGCCCCGCGGCGTTGTGACCACCCTGGCCGACGAGAAGGGGCGGCGGACCGTTGCCGACCTGGTGAAGGACTGCGGGGCCAGGGTGTGGCCCGTGGGGCGTCTGGATCTGGACTCCGAGGGGCTGCTGCTCCTGACCGACGACGGGGCCTTGACCAACGCGTTGCTCCACCCCAGCCAAGAGGTCGAAAAGGAATATCTCGTCTGGGTCAAGGGCTATCGGACCGGCGCGGAGAAGGGGCTGGAGCGCCCCATGACCCTGGACGGCCAGGCCCTCCGCCCGGCCCAGGTCCGCCTGCTGGCCCAGACGGGGGAGCGGGCCAGGCTCTCCGTCACCATCCACGAGGGGAAAAACCGCCAGGTCCGCCGGATGTGCGCCCACTGCGGACTCACCGTGACCCGCCTCAAGCGGGTGCGGGAGGGAAAGCTCCCACTGGACCCGGCCCTGGCCCCCGGCCAGTGGCGCCCCCTGACGGCAGCGGAGACGGCGCTGCTGGAGCGGGAAATCTCTGTGCAAGATTAAGAATTTTTTCTTGCAAAATGGGGAAAGCCGCGCTATAATATTTGCAAAAGAATGGTGAAATGCGGCGGAGCGGATCGGCCCGTCCGCATGGTACAGGAGGCGATTTTATGTCGAAAGATATTCTATCTCTCATCAGCAGCAAAATGAATACCTTTTCCAAGGGACAGAAGCTCATTGCCAATTACATTCTGTCCTCCTATGACAAGGCGGCCTTTATGACCGCCAGCAAGCTGGGCAAGACCGTCCACGTCAGCGAATCCACCGTGGTGCGCTTCGCATCGGAGCTGAAATACGACGGCTACCCCGCCATGCAGAAAGCACTGCAGGAAATGATTCGCAACCGGCTCACGTCCATCCAGCGGATCGAGGTGTCCAACGACATCATCGGCAACCAGGACGTGGTCACGTCCGTCATGCAGTCGGACATGGAAAAAATTCGCATGACCATGGAGGAGATCGACCGGGAGAGCTTCCAGGCGGCGGTGGATACCATCATCAACGCCAAGAAGATCTACATCCTGGGCACCCGGTCCTCCGGCTCCCTGGCGGGCTTCATGTCCTTCTACTTCGGCCTGATGTTCGATAACGTCGTGCATGTGGGCGAGAGCGCCAACCAGGAGATCTTTGATCAGATCGTCCAGGTGGGCGAGGGGGACGTGACCATCGGCCTGTCCTTCCCGCGCTACTCCCGGCGGACGGTCCGGGCCATCAACTTTGCCCACGAGCGAGGCTCTAAGGTCGTGGCCATTACGGACAGCGCCTCCAACAGCATGGCGAAGGCCGCCGACTACGTCCTGCTGGCCAAGAGTGACATGGCGTCCTTCGTGGACTCCCTGGTCGCTCCCCTCAGCCTCATCAACGCCCTGCTGGTGGCCATTGCCCGCAGCAAGTCCGACGTGGTGGACCACTTCGAGCGGCTGGAGCACATCTGGCAGGAGTACGGCGTGTTCGTGAGCATGGAGGAGGAGAACCAATGAACCAGGCTCCCGTGGCGGTCATCGGCGGCGGCGCAGCCGGCATGATGGCCGCCCTCTGGGCGAAGAAAAGCGGCGTGCCCGTGGTCCTCATCGAGCCCAACGAAAAGCTGGGGCGCAAGCTCTATATCACCGGCAAGGGCCGGTGCAACCTGACCAACAACACGACTCCGGAGGGCGTGCTGGCCAACGTGCCCCGAAACGGCCGCTTTCTGTACAGCGCCGTGAACCGCTTCCCCCCGGACCAGGTGATGGCATATTTTGAAGCACTAGGCGTCCCCCTGAAGACGGAACGAGGGGGACGTGTTTTTCCCTGTTCCGACCGGGCCGCCGACGTGATCGACGCCCTTTTCTATGCCCTGAAACGGGCAGGCATCCCCCAGAAACAGGACCGGGCCGTCGGACTGCAAGTGGAGGATGGGCGGGTCACCGGCGTGGTGCTGACCCAGGAGACCCTCCCGGCCGGGGCCGTGATCCTGGCCACCGGCGGCCTTTCCTATCCCGCCACCGGGTCCACCGGGGACGGGTACCGGCTGGCGGAGTCCGTGGGGCACACCATCGTGGCCCCCAGGGCCTCCCTGGTGCCCCTGGAAGAGGCGGGGGAGACCTGCGCCCGGATGCAGGGGCTTTCCCTGAAAAACGTTACCCTCACCGTGAAGAACCAGAAGAAAAAGGTGGTCTTCCAGGAGCTGGGGGAGATGCTCTTTACCCACTTCGGCCTCTCCGGCCCCCTGGTCTTGAGCGCCAGCGCCCACTGCAAGTGGGAGAAGGACCAGTACACGGCTCTCATCGACCTCAAGCCCGCCCTGGACGAGGCCAAGCTGGAGGCCCGTATCCTGCGGGACATTGCCCAGGCCCCCAACAAGGCCTTTCACAACATGCTGGAGGGCCTGCTGCCCCGGCTGATGGTCCCCGTGGCCTGCCAGCGGGCGGACATCCCCCCGGACCTGCCGGTGAACGCCCTCACCAAGGGCCAGCGGCGGCGGCTCATCGAGACGATGAAAGCCTTTTCCATCCCCCTGGCCGGTCCCCGGCCGGTGAAGGAGGCCATCATCACCGCCGGCGGCGTGAAGACCGGCGAGGTGGACCCCGGCACCATGCAGTCGAAAAAAGCCCCCGGCCTGTTCATGGCGGGGGAGGTGCTGGACGTGGACGCCTATACTGGGGGCTTCAACCTCCAGATCGCCTGGTGCACCGGCCGGGCGGCGGGCGAGGGCGCGGCCCAGTATTGCAAGGAGGAGACGCACTGAACTATGGAACCCAAATTTTATAGCATTGCCATCGACGGCCCCGCCGGCGCCGGGAAGAGCACCCTGGCGAAAGCATTGGCGGCCCGCCTGGGCTTTTTGTATGTGGACACCGGCGCGATCTATCGCACCGTCGGCCTGTTCGTGGCCCGCTCCGGCGGGGACTGCGGGGACAAGGCCCAGGTGCTGATCCGCCTGCCGGAGATCCGGATCGCCATGACCTATGGGGAGGATGGCTTGCAGCACATGCTGCTCAATGGCGAGGACGTGACCAAGGCCATCCGGGAGAACGCAGTCTCCGGCTATGCGTCTCTGGTCTCGGCCTACCCGGAGGTCCGGGCGTTTCTGCTGGACATGCAGCGGGCGTTGGCCCGGACCCACAACGTCATCATGGACGGGCGGGACATCGGGACCGTCGTCCTGCCGGGCGCCGATGTGAAAGTTTTCCTGACGGCCTCCCCCGAAGAGCGGGCCAAGCGCCGCTGCCGGGAGCTGGAACAGCGGGGCCAGCCGGTGGACTACCGGCAGCTCTTAGAGGAGATCACCCAGCGGGACTACGCCGACAGCCACCGGGCCGCCGCCCCCCTGAAGCAGGCGGAGGATGCGGTGCTGCTGGACACGTCGGCCTTGGATTTTGACGCGAGTCTGGAGGCCCTGCTCGCCATCGTGAAAGAGAGGGTACCGCTGTGACGTTATATCAGCTTGCCTATGTTATCAGTAAATTTATCTTTAGCATTCTGACCCTGCGCTGGCCCCTGAAGACCTACGGGAAACACAACATCCCCAAGGGGGGCGCGGTGATCTGCTGCAACCATGTGCATAACTCCGACCCCTTCTACGTCGTCTATTCCTTCTCCGTGAAAGATAAGATATGGGTCATGGCAAAGGAGGAGATCAAGCACTATCCCTTCGCCGGGTGGCTGCTGAGCTGGCTGGGCTTTGTCATCTGGGTCCGCCGGGGCAAGTCCGACGTGGGGGCAGTCAAGACGGCGCTGAAAGCGCTGAAGGGCAACGAGAAGCTGCTTATTTTCCCCGAAGGCACCCGCCACGCCGAGATCGGCGCGGGCAAGACCGGCGCGGCCATGCTGGCCATTCGGACCGGTGTGCCCATCCTGCCTGTTTACATTACGCCGGAGCGCAAGCTGTTTCAGCGCACCAAGGTGTACATCGGCGAGCCCTACATGCCCTTCACGGAAAAGCGCCGGGCCAACGCCGAGGACTATGAGCGGGTCACGGAGGACATCATGGAGCACATCCGGGCCATTCGCGACACCCGCGCAGAACGGGAGGTCCAGGGATGAAGGTGATGCTGGCCAAGTCTGCCGGCTTCTGCTTCGGCGTGCGCCGGGCGGTGCAGCTGGCGGAGAAGATCGCCGCCGGGGACGCCCCCTATGTGATGCTCGGCCCGGTGATCCACAATGACCATGTGATCGAGCATCTGGCCGAGCAGGGCGTGGGCTGTGTGGAGCGCGTTGACCAGGTCCCGCCGGGCTGTGGCGTCATCATCCGCTCCCACGGCGAGGGCAAGGCCGTCTATGATAAGTTGCAGGAAATGGGCTGTCCCGTGGCCGACGCGACCTGCGTCAAGGTGGCGAAGATCCATCAGATCGTCCAGGACGCCAGCCGGCGGGGGAGACAGGTCATCATCATCGGCGACCCCGTCCATCCGGAGGTCACGGCCATTGCCGGCTGGTGTACTGGTGCTAAAATCTTCCGAAATGCAACGGAATTGGGGGAGTTTTTAAAGGAATACGAAGAAAATCCACAAAAACCCATCACTCTGGTTTCGCAAACTACATCAACGGATAGAATTTGGAGCCCCTGCCGAGAAAAAGTAAAAAAAGAGTGTACAAACGCCGAGATTTTTGATACAATATGTGATGCTACGTGTATGCGGCAATCAGAAGCGCAGAGTTTGGCGGAGCAATGTGACGCCATGATCGTCATCGGCGACCGGAAAAGCTCCAACACGACCCGTCTTGCTGAGTTATGCCGGGCACACTGCCCGCTGGTTTACCACATCAGCCGGGCTGAGGAGCTCGACCGGAGGATGGTGAGCGGGGTAGCTTCTGTGGGAATCACCGCCGGCGCGTCTACGCCGGGGTGGATAATAAAGGAGGTCAATCACAAAATGAGCGAGGAAAACAACAACAACGCTATGGAGATCGAAGAATCTTTTGCTGATATGCTGGAGAAGTCGATCAAGACTTTAAATACGGGCGACAAGGTCACCGGTGTCGTCACCGGCATCACCCCCAGCGAGGTCAACGTGGACCTGGGGACCAAGCACGCCGGCTACATCCCCATCTCTGAGCTGACCGATGATCCTTCCGTGAAGCCGGAGGACATCGTGAAGGTGGGCGACACCATCGAGACCTACGTCATGCGCGTCAACGACGTGGAGGGCGTGGCCACCCTGTCCAAGAAGCGTCTGGACAGCGTGAAGAACTGGGACACCATCGAGGCCGCTGTCGAGGACAAGACCATCATGGAGGGTACCGTCACCGAGCAGAACAAGGGCGGCATCGTCGTGAACGTCAAGGGCATCCGCGTCTTCGTGCCCGCTTCTCAGACCGGTATGCCCCGCGGCGCTGACCTGTCCGAGATGATCAAGGAGCACGTGAAGCTGCGCATCACCGAGGTCAACCGTTCCCGCCGCCGTGTGGTGGGCTCCATCCGCGCCGTCCGCGCTGAGGAGCGTGCCGCTAAGGCTGCTGAGGTCTGGGCAAACATCGAGGTCGGCAAGAAGTACGACGGCGTCGTGAAGTCCCTGACTTCCTACGGTGCTTTCGTCGACATCGGCGGTGTGGACGGCATGGTCCACGTCTCCGAGCTGTCCTGGAGCCGCATCAAGAACCCCGCCGAGGTCGTCTCCGTGGGCGACGAGGTGAGCGTTTACGTCATCGCCTTCGATCCTGAGAAGAAGAAGATCTCTCTGGGCATGAAGGACCACAACGAGGATCCCTGGGAGAAGTTTACCTCCACCTACGAGGTCGGCTCCGTGGCTTCCGTTCGCGTGGTCAAGCTGATGACCTTCGGTGCTTTCGCTGAGATCGTTCCCGGTGTCGACGGCCTGATCCACATCTCCCAGATCGCCGATCACCGCATCGACAAGCCCAGCGACGAGCTGGAAGAGGGCCAGATCGTGGACGTGAAGATCACCGACATCGACTACGACCGCAAGAAGGTCTCCCTGTCCATCCGCGCCCTGCTCAACGACGCCCGCGCCGCTGACCGGGACGAGTACGACGACTAATTTCAGAACGTCTACGGCAGAAACAAACACAAAGAAAGGGGAACTGCCGTTACGTCAGTTCCCCTTTTTCTGTTGGGAGCGGGCCGAAGAGGTCTGCGGCCCCTACACGGCCCCCACAGAGTATGAAAAATAGAGGGTATTTTGGCTGGAGATGGGGATGCTGTCTCGTCAGAAGACCCGACCAAAGATACTTTAGAATTGGAGGAAACGAACATGGCTACCGTCATCACCAAGGACACCGTTGTGGGCGACATCCTGGACATCGCCCCGGAGACGGCCCCTGCTTTCCTGGACATCGGCATGCACTGCCTGGGCTGCCCCGCCTCTCGCAACGAGACCGTGGAGGAGGCCTGCATGGTCCATGACCAGCCCGTCGAGGAGCTGGTGGAGCGCCTGAACGACATCATCAAGGCCAACCGCAAGAACTAAGCTATGACCATCGAAAAACGGGGGCGGATACCGCTCCCGTTTTTTTGTCAGGAGGACGTATGAACAAACTAGAGCTTTCCCCCCGCCTGGCGGCCATTGCTGCGCTCGTCCCTGAGGGCGCGAGACTGGCCGACGTGGGGACGGATCACGCCTATCTCCCCGTCCGCCTGCTGCTGGACGGGGGCATTGCTTCCGCCGTGGCCACGGACGTGAACGAAGGCCCCCTCCAGCGGGGCCGGGAGACGGCGGAGCGCTATGGCGTGGGAACAATCTTGTTTCGCCGCTGCGACGGCCTGGCGGACGTCCGGGCGGACGAGGTGGACACCGTGGTCATCGCCGGGATGGGGGGCGATCTCATCGCCCGCATTTTAGCCGCCGCCCCCTGGACGAAGCAGGCGCATTTGATCTTGCAGCCCATGACGGCACAGGAGGACCTGCGCCGGTGGCTCCTGGAAAACGGATACTGCATCGCAAAAGAGACCCTGGCCCAGGAGGGAAAAAAGCTGTATGTGATCCTCTCCGCCACCGGCGGGAGCAGCACGCCCTATACCCCCGGCGAGCTGTGGGCGGGCCGCCAGACCCAGGGGGAGGACAGCCCCCACCGCCTGGCCTATCTCACCGATCTGATCCGGCGCCGCAGACGGGCCTTGGAGGGCATGGAGCGGGGGAGCGCCCCGGACCCCGCCGCCCTGGCCGCAGAGCGGGCGCTGATCGACGAGCTGGAAGCGACAAAGGAGACGTGGAAGACATGGCAACGGTAAACGAAATTTATGCTCTGCTGGACCAAAAGGCCCCCTTCCGGACCCAGCTGGGCTTCGACAACGCGGGCTTTCTGGTCGGCCACGGGGAGCAGACCGTCACCAACGTGCTGGTGGCCCTGGACATCACCCCGGAGGTCATCGAGGAAGCGATCGAGATGGGGGCCCAGCTCATTGTGGCCCACCACCCGGTCATCTGGGACAAGCTGGGCCGTGTCACAGACGAGAGCGTGACAGGCCGAAAAATTTTGACCCTCATCGAGCATGGCATCGCCGCCATCTGCGCCCACACCAATTTAGACGCCGCGCAGGGGGGCGTGAACGACGCCCTGGCCCAGGCGGTGGGCTTAATAGACCCCGTGCCGCTGGAAGTGGATGGGACGGACGAGAACGGCCTTCCCTACGGCATCGGCCGGGTGGGGAAACTCTCCGGCGGGCCGATGTCCGTCCAAGCCTTCGCCCAGCGGGCCAAAGACGGCTTGCAGCTGGGCGGCATCCGGGCCATGGACGCCGGGGTGCCGGTGCAGAAGGTCGCCGTGGGCGGCGGAGCCTGCGGGTCCATGCTGGCTGAGGCGCAGGCCATGGGGTGCGACACGTTTTTGACCGCCGACCTCAAGCACGACATCTACTTAGAGGCCAGGGCCCTGGGCATCAACCTGCTGGATGCAGGGCATTACTCCACGGAGACGATGGTCTGCCCTGTCGTCGCCGGGTGGCTGGAAGCCGCCTTTCCGGAGCTTCAGGTCACGGTTTCCCAGCGCCAGGGGGAGGTTTTCCAATATTTCTAAGGCAAAAGGCTTGTCAAGGCCGTCCCCTTGTGCTAAAATAACACAGTTAAAACACTAAAATGGGGTGCTGTCTGAGCGCCCCGGATTGATTCATAGGAAGGGAACGATTCCAAAATGTCCGGACATTCCAAATGGCATAACATTCAGAAAACCAAGGGCGCAGCCGACGCCAAGCGCAGCGCCGCCTTCACCAAGGTGGCCAAGGAGATCATCGTGGCCGTTAAGACCGGCGGCTCCGGCGACCCCAACAACAACTCCCGTCTGGCCACGGTCATTGCCAAGGCCAAGGCAGTGAACATGCCTAACGACAACATCAAGCGCACCATCGACAAGGCCCTGGGCGCCAACAACACCGACAACTACGAGAGCGTCGTCTACGAGGGCTACGGCCCCAACGGCGTGGCCGTGATCGTCGAGGCCCTGACCGACAACCGTCAGCGCACCGCCCCGGAGGTCCGCCACCTGCTGGACAAATTCGGCAAGGGCCTGGGCCCCACCGGCTGCGTCTCCTGGTCCTTCGACCGCAAGGGCGTCATCATCCTGGACAACGAGGACGGCGACCTGGACGAGGACACCGTGATGATGGACGCCCTGGACTGCGGCGCTTCCGACTTCGAGCCGGAAGAGGACTGCTTCACCATCTACACCGAGCCGGACGACTGCGGCAAGGTGGCCTCCGCCCTGGAAGCCAAGGGCTATGTCTTTGCTTCCGCCCAGGTGGAAATGGTGCCCCAGAACTATGTCAAGCTGACCGATCCCGCTGACCTGAAGAACATGGAGAAGCTCATTGACTCTTTGGAGGACAATGACGATGTCCAGAACGTGTATCACAACTGGGATCAGGACTGATTTGATTTTTTCTTAATAAAAACGCTATATTTTCTTGGAAAACAGAAGAAAATAGAACTTTTTATGAATAGAAGAAATCTTGTTGCGATATACCTGACTCAAACGATGACATCCGTGACTTTTCTTTTGTGACATACTTTTTCGCGTCAGAAAGGAGAACACGAGATGAAATTGCAGGCATTGCGGCAGGAGTATTTGATAGAGATTGAGGTTAGAAAGTATACCCCTAAGACGATCAAGGGATACCGGAATAACCTCAATCTCTTTCTGCGTTTTTGTGAGGAAGAGCTGGAGATCACAGAGATTGAAGAGATTTCTCTGGCGGTTGTAAAACGCTTCACACAATTTATGAGTGAGAAGGGGAAGAAGGGAACTTACATCAACACACTCCTGAAAAATATCAAGTCTTTCATCCAGTACTGCTATGAGGAAGGGTATGGCGGGTTTAATACCAAGAAGTCCTTCAAGTGGTGCGTGGAGGAGAAGCCAATTATCCTAACGTATCAGCCCGCAGACGTGCGCCAGATGCTTCGGGACTGCCAGGGGTATGATTTCCTATCTATCCGTGATAACGCCATCCTGACCACGTTATTCGAGACAGGAGTGCGGTGCTGGGAGCTGTGTTGTATCCAAAAGAAGGATATTCACGATGATTTTATTGTCATCCACGGAAAGAACCACAAACAGCGTGTCGTACCAGTGACACCGCTCTTACAGAAAGCCCTCCTGCGTTACTACCATGCCATGGAAAACTATTTTTATCTGAAGTCGATAGATGACTACTGTTTTCTCTCATTTCACGGAAGACAGCTGACAGTAGAGGCAGTAGAACATATTGTGAAACGGCACGGGAAGGGGATTACAGGTGTGCGGGTCAGTCCTCATACTTGCCGCCATTTCTTTGCGCAGCAGCAGGTGAAAATGGGAACCGATGTGTATACGATCTCAAGGCTGTTGGGACACGAAAATATTCAGATCACACAGACATATCTTCGTAGCTTACGGAATGAAGACCTCATTCAGGTGGCGCAGAAGCGGAGTGTGTTGATGAATCTATAAGGGCAGGCACAGAAAGAGGTTGGGTAGTACAGAAGGTGTATTACCTGGCCTTTTTCATAAGGGGGGTGGTTTTGGGAAAGGCAGAGGCAATTCAAAAATTTTTAGAAGAGTGCTGGTAAAATAAGAAGGCGTGTAATAGAGAGAAAAGAGGATCAAATAGGCTAAAACATCTAGTGATATGTTGAAAATATGCGGCGAAAAAGTAGTGCAGTGATGAACAAATAGAAAATTTTCAGTGATGGACTGAAAAAACGATGAAAATAAGAGGGGCATAAAAGGTAAAATTTGTGCATATTGACATTTAAGGCGAAAGGTGATATACTAAAGTTATCAACTATTTAGTCAAAAGATATAAAAGGCGCGAGCCTGCGAGCGCCGTAGTAAGGCGTTTCAATCATTTTATTAAACAACAAGTGCATTTTGTGGAAACTTTAAAAACATATATAATAAAATAATTAAATAATATATGTTTTTGATAAATCCACAAGATGCAAGAAAGGAGTAACGTTGAATCGAGAAAACATCATAGGGGTCGTAGAAAAGAATTTGCATCGACTATGTGTAGGGCAAACCTTTTCGACAGAAACAGCATTGTATCGGTTTCTTGAGATTCCAATGGAAAAGGCAGATGGGAACAAAACTGTGAAGGCAGTTGTTTCACTTTATGTAAAGTGGGAGAAAACAGGTAGCCTGAACCGAAACGGGAAACCATCGAAGGAAATCCGGGTAATTGAGATCATAGAGCAGCCAGAATATGAGGATGGTAGAAAGCACAACCAGGGAGGAAACAATGAAAAATACTTGCCATATTTTGAACCGTGGTTTTGCCAATATTTAATTGAGGTGCTTCAAGAGAGCGAAGATTTTAAGGGCTTACCAAGCATTACCTACCGGAGAGTAACGAAACGATTTTTTGGACTGGATGGAGAAGATAGCCCGCTCCATCAATCTATGGATGCAAAGCATAGGAAGCACGTGGAGGAATATGTCAGGTACCTGAACAGTGAAATGACAGCGGTCACGAAAAGGGCACTCAATAGATTAGAAAGAAATGGTGTTTTATGTTGCAGGGATATATTTAAGGCGAAAGTCATTCGGGAGACAGATTTGTTACGGGTTGGCTATCCAAGGCTAGATACCCCCATTAAAGAACTTACAGTAGACTATTATTTTAATAAACAGATTACCAGTAAAATTACAATAGAAGGTGTTTGGGAAGAGTACACTCGGAAAAAAGAAGATGGGCAGGAGGGGCAAGAGTCACTGGAAAGTATCTTGAGGCCGTTTGCAATCAGTGAGCCATTGAAGAAGCCTGTCTTTATAAGTTTGGCGGATTGGGAGGCTGACTATGTTCGAGAAATAGAATATTTGGCTTCTACTTATTTGGGATATGACTATGAAACGCTTTGGGCGAACCAAGCTCATTGGAAGAAGGTGACGGAATATACTAGCATCATCTATCAGTTAATCGGATGGGAATTTATTTACCGAGCAGTAGAGATTGATGTGACATACAAGGGGGTGGATGTATTGCACCAGATTGCTTATGAAAGTGACAGAGAGCGGCTGAAACAAGAATTTTTGACGCGATTTGAGCAACGGATGTGTCAGGTTGTATTGAAGAGAAGACTGCGGCTGACAGATCAGAAGAAAGCAGTATTTTCCAAGAGAAGAGGACCACGTGTAGGGGACAACCTGCCTTACTTGGCCCTGGACAAAGCAGTCAATCAATTTCATTGTAGAATATTTGGACTAGAAGAAGATGAATTTTATTTTTATCCAATGATTTGAGAGAATTAAAATGGAAAATGCTTTTTGATAGGATGCAGAGTATCGCCGATAAAACCGTCTCGCCGGTTTTATCGACGAACGACAAATTGTCATCTTGAACGTGTTTGACAAGCAAACCCTTTTCAAGATGACAAATTTATCGTGTTGACTTTTTTTAGAAGAAAGAACCTCCCGGAAGAGGACCCAAGCAACATGGGTTTTCTTCGGGGAGGTTTCTTTATTTGCCAGGGTGTTGTTTGCGCCAGAGTAGGTAAGATTCAAACCGATCCAGCTCTTCCAGGTCTTCTTGAGAAAAGCGTTCTTTGCGGCGATTCTTCCGATAAGTTGGGTCTTCGTTGGCCAGGCCAAGAAGATAGTCGGAAGTGATGTGATACAATCGGCAGATATTTACCAACATTTCATTGCAGGGGGCGCTCTTTTCTCGTTCCCAGCTTCGGACAGTGGAAACGGAGATGTGTAATTTTGAGGCAAGATGTTCTTGGGTATCGTTGTGGTCCTTCCGAATCTCTGCCAGCCGCTTGCTAATCATAGTGCCATCACCTCATAAGTATCAGTATATAAAATCTCGCTACTTTTCTGTATAACTGATAAGATTATTGCTATTCCCAAGAAAAAGTGATATGATTCATATTACTAAGAGCGAAAAGTAAGAGAGTATCTATTACTTGGCAAAAAGAGAGGGACTGCGCTATGGAGGACAGAAAGAGAGAACAGGAACGGGAAGAGCTTCACCGGACCATTTGGAACATTGCCAACGACCTGCGGGGCAGCGTGGACGGCTGGGACTTTAAGCAATACGTTCTGGGGATGCTGTTCTACCGCTATATCTCCGAGAATTTTTCCAACTACATCAACCAAGGGGAGTGGGAAGCCGGGGAAGAAGGCTTTGACTATGCCTGTCTCCCGGATGAAGAGGCAGAAGGGGCCAGAGAGGAACTGATTGAAACCAAGGGCTTTTTTATCTTTCCCAGCCAGCTCTTTTCTAATGTTCGCGCCAGAGCGCCCCAGGACGAAAATCTGAATGAGACGCTGGACGCTGTCTTCCGTTCCATCGAAGACTCTGCCAAGGGGAGCGCCAGCGAAGACGATTTGAAGGGCCTGTTTGATGACATTGACGTAAACAGCAACAAATTGGGCGGAACCGTAGCCGAGCGGAACAAGCGCTTAGTCAAGCTGATGAATGGCATTGGTGACATGAAGCTGGGCGGCTATGAGAACAACACCATTGACGCCTTTGGGGATGCCTACGAGTATCTCGTGGGAATGTATGCCTCGAACGCGGGCAAGAGCGGCGGCGAATACTTTACCCCGCAAGAAGTCTCGGAGCTTTTGACCCATATCGCCATTGACGGAAAAGAAGAGATCAATAAAATATACGACCCGGCCTGTGGCTCTGGCTCCCTTCTGCTGAAAGCAGCCAAAATCCTAGGTCGGGACAAAGTGCGGCAAGGTTTCTTTGGGCAGGAGATCAATATCACCACCTACAACCTCTGCCGGATCAATATGTTCCTGCATAACATCGACTATGACAAGTTTGACATTGCCCACGGGGACACGCTCACCGAACCCATGCACTGGGATGAGGAACCTTTTGAAGCCATCGTCTCCAATGAGGCTGTTATTTGTGGACTAACACCCGAAAAAGCCTGTAATTTCAAGGAATTTGCGGCATAAGCCCTTGCATTTGGGCAGTGCCGAAACTGAATAGCGATGTTATACTGGGAGTAAGCGTTGGACGCTTAGCCCATTTTTTATTGCCAGAATTGAATATGAACACGCCTTGCGCGTCTGTCTCGCCCTCCGGGGAGAATGCCTTTACGGCTGGACAGACGCGCTTTTTTTGTACCCATTTTCAGGAGGATGAACGCCATGACAGATTACTGTGAAAACGGCAAGCCGAAGGACTGCCGGTACTGTTATTACTACGGCAGACATGGCTGTATGCTGAAGGTCTGCTATTATGCCCGGCCAAAGCCGGAAACGAAACCCGTGAGCGAATGCGATGACTGCCCGTATGGCAAGTGCGGACCGTGCATCGGCTGGTGTACGAAGGAGATTCTTCGCTCGCTTGAGAGGGGGCGCGCCAAGTGACGCTGGATTATTTCTACGGTGCCCAGGCAGATCAGTTTGCCTTTTACCGCATCCCTAAGGCGCTGTTTACCGATGAACGCTTCAAGTCCATCTCCGCCGAGGCCAAAATCCTCTACGGCATTCTGCTGGACCGGATGAGCCTAAGCCGTAAAAACGGCTGGCTGGACGAACAGGGGCGCGTGTTTATCATCTTCACGCTGGAGGAAGTCATGGAGGCCATTGGCTGTGCCGATCAGAAGGCTACCAAGCTGCTGAACGAGCTGGACAGCAAAGCCGGGCTCATAGAGCGCAAGCGGCAGGGGCTGGGCAAGCCCAATCTCATCTTCGTCAAGAACTTTGTGGATAACTCCACCGGCAGCATCCCGCCTGCACCGGAATCACGAATCAAGACTCGTGAAAATCACGATTCAGCAGACGTGAATTTCACGACTCCGGAATCCCGAAAATCACGAGGAAGTAATACTGATTCAAATTATACTGATTTGAGTGAGACTGAAACCTATCCTTTCCCTTCCGGTCAAGTGGGCGGTCACGGTCAGCCCCCTGTGGATAAGATGGGACGGGATATGGATGAGCGGGAACAGTACCGAGCAATTCTTGAAGATAATCTGGAGTACGACATTCTCCTGGAGAACAACCCGTATGACCGGGATACCATCGCGGAGATCATGGAGCTTCTGCTCGATACCATCTGCTCCAAACGCCAGTACATCCGAATCGCCGGGGACGATAAGCCCCGAGAGGTGGTCAAGAGCCAGTTCCTCAAGCTCAACTGCACGCATATCGAGTATGTGCTGAGTTCCTTCAAGGAGAACGCCAGCAAGGTGCGCAACATCAAGCAGTACCTTCTGGCTTCCCTATACAACGCGCCGCTGACCATATCGAATTACTACGACGCCCTGGTGCGTCACGATATGGCAAACGGCTTTGTCTGAGCCGCAGCTTTTCTGCTGCGGCTTCTGTCATTTCCGGGAGGTGATGCAAATTGGCAGAAGAAAAGGACACGGCAGCTCCGGCAAAGCGGACTGCCGGTAAGACAGGCCGGCGAAAAAAGCCGGAAGCGGATCATGCGGCCCGGGCCGCTCCCCAGGACAAAGACACCGGCAGCAAGGCACAGGAAATTCTGGAACAGGCGCGCACAGAGCCGAAACCCGAATGGGAGGTCGCGGAACAGGTCGTGCTGCTCCCGCTGGACAGGCTCCGGCCGTTCAAAAACCATCCGTTCAAAGTAAACGATGAGGATGAGCTGATGCAGGACACCATCGACAGCATCATGGCGGGAGGCGTAATCAACCCAATTCTGGTTCGCCCGGCGGAGGACGGCAAATTTGAAGTCGTTTCCGGACACCGCAGGTTCCGGGCATCGGAGCTTGCCGGCAAAGCGGATATCAAGGCCATCGTCCGGAAAATGGACGATGATACCGCCGTGATTACCATGGTGGACAGCAACCTGCAAAGAGAGAACATTCTCCCCAGCGAGCGGGCGTTTTCCTACCGCATGAAGATGGAAGCCCTGACCCATCAGGGACAGCGCACCGACCCCACTTTGCGCCAAGTTGGCGCAAAGTTCAGAACGGCAGAGCTGGTTGGTCAGCCGGCCGGCGACAGCGCCCGGCAGGTACAGCGGTTTATCCGTCTTACGGAGCTGATTCCGCAGTTGCTGGATATGGTGGACAGAAAAGAGCTGGCCTTCAATCCGGCAGTCGAGCTGTCCTACCTGAAACCCCAGGAGCAGGAGCAGTTTCTCGATGCCATGGACTACGCGCAGGCAACACCGTCGCTTTCACAGGCACAGCGCCTCAAACGCCTGAGCCAGAACGGACAATGCACACTGGAAGCCATGTACGAAATCATGGATGAGGAAAAGAAAAGCGAGCTCGACCGCATAACCATCCGCGGCGATGTGCTGCGGAAGTATTTTCCGAAGTCCTACACACCCCTGCAGATGCAGGAGACCATCATCAAACTGCTGGAAGCCTGGCAGAAAAACAGAGCGCATCAACAGGAGCGCTGAAAGGAGTTTTTATGGCAAATATCACACTGAACATCGAGGGAGATCTGAACATCTGCGTCAGCGAGGAGGACGGCCAGCCGGACAGTCTGTATCTGGACGGTATGGACGGCTTCCCCGAAACGCTGCGCATTCATCTGGAAGCCGACGGTGAAGACGATGAAAGCAAGGCGGAGGTCATCTACGCCATTCCCGGCGCAGCGGCCATCAGCATGACGCTGTATGAGGCGTTGTCGCTGGCACTGAACAGCGGCGGTGCGGACAGTCTGGAGCTGATGCCGGTTTCGGGCATTTTCATCGCCTTTAACAGCGATGACGTCATCATCGATCAGAACGGCGACTGCTATCTTGCCGGCCCCGGCATTATCTTTGCGCTGGAGGACGGCGATATTGTTTCGCTGGATGAGGAGGACAAAAAGCTGATCGCCCAAGTGCTGGAGGACGGGACTGCCGAACTGACCAACGGCGCGGAAATCCGCTGCGCCTTCGGGCTGTGAGGTCTGCCCATGAAAGAATTTGAAGTCACCATTACCGAGACGCTTCAGAAATCCATCATGGTTGAGGCAGAAACCAGAGAGGAAGCGCAGGCAATGGTCGAGGAAATGTGGGATAAGGGTGATGTGGTGCTGGATGCCGATCACTTTGTCGGCGCAGAGTTCAGCTGCAATGACGGGCAGGAAATTGAGGCGGACAAGCCCATTGAGGTGCTGCTCGTGGAGCCCGGACAGTATGCCCGGATGACCACCATCGGTTCCTCCCTTGAGGATATGCAGAAGGTCGTGGGCGGCTACATTCAGGAGGCTCCCTTCTTCCGCGATCCGGTCACGCTGGTCTGCAACGAAGAGGGCAAAATTTCCGGCCTGCCGCTGAACCGCGCCATCCGGGACGATGACGGGAAAATCATCGATGTTGTCGCCGGAACCTTTTTCATCTGCGGCGCGGAGGGCGATCACTTCTCCTCCATTCCGAAGGAGCTTCAGAAAAAGTACGAGGAGAAGTTCAAAAAGCCGGAGGCGTTTCTGAAGATGGGGCGCAGCATCATGGCGATTCCCACGGAGCCCACGGCGGCAAATCCGAAGCCGGACAAAAAAGCGCCGGGCATGGAGCTGTAACCGCCGCCCGGAAAGTATGCAGAGAAAGGAGATGATGCACCTTGCAGGAGGATGTTGAAAACAGAACCGTCACGCTGACCATATCCGGCGCAAAGCTGACCGGACGCACACTCAAGTGGGCAATCCGTCAGTTCCTGAATCACCACAGCAAATCGCAGGCCAAGAAAGCCCAAGCAGCCGCCATTACGCCGCGCGGCAAGCAGTCGGTGGCAGAGCTGGTCGGTCAGAATCAGGGCGTTCAGAACATTGAGATCAGCGATAAAAACATCAAGGACTTCGACCGCGTGGCCCGGAAATACGGCATCGACTATGCCGTCAAGAAGGATACCACCGAAGAGATTCCCAAGTATCTGGTCTTTTTCAAGGCGCGGGACGGCGACGCGCTGAACGCGGCGTTCCGGGAATACTCGGCAGTCGTTGCGAAGAAGAAGGAACGTCCGTCCGTCATTCAGAAGCTGCGCGCGATCAATCCGCTGGAGCAGGCGGTGAAAAAGGACAGGGTTCGGCACAAGGACAAGGGGCTGGAGCTATGAGGCTGGATAAAAAGCTGAAAAAGAAGCTGCTTCTGAATGCGCCCTATATTCTGTTCGTATACCTGTTTGACAAGGTGGCACAGGGCATACGCCTCGCCCCCGGCGCGGATGCCAGCCAGAAGCTCCTGCATCTGGCAGACGGCTTCGGCAGCGCCTTTGCTTCACCGCTGCCCAGCTTCCACCCGATGGATCTGCTTATCGGCATCGCCGGAGCGGTCATCATGTGGGTGGTTGTGTATGTCCGGGGGAAAAACGCCAAGAAGTTCCGCAAGAACACGGAATACGGTTCCGCCCGCTGGGGAACGCCGGAGGACATCGAGCCATATATGGACCCGGACTTCCGGAACAACATCATTCTGACCCGGACGGAGCGGCTGACGATGAACAGCCGTCCCAAGGACCCCAAGACAGCCCGTAATAAAAACGTGCTGGTCATCGGCGGCTCCGGCTCGGGTAAGACGAGGTTCTTTGTGAAGCCGCAGCTCATGCAGCTCCACAGTTCCTACGTGGTCACTGACCCGAAAGGTAGTCTCCTGGTCGAGTGCGGACGGCTGATGGAGCGCGCAGGATACAAAATCAAGGTGTTCAACACCATCAACTTCAAAAAGTCGATGCACTATAACCCTTTCGCCTATATCCACAGCGAGAAGGATATTCTGAAGCTGGTCAACACCCTGATTACGAACACCAAGGGCGAAGGAAAAGGAGGCGATGATTTCTGGCTCAAGGCGGAGACCCTGCTTTACACAGCGCTGATCGGCTACATCTACTATGAAGCGCCGAAGGAGGAACAGAACTTCGCAACACTTGTGGAATTCATCAATGCAATGGAGGTGCGTGAGGATGATGAAACCTTTGAAAACAACGTAGATATCGCATTCCGGGAGCTCGGCGAGCGTGACCCCAACCACTTCGCCGTGCGCCAATGGCGAAAATACAAGCTGGCCGCCGGCAAAACAGCTAAATCGATCAATATTTCCGCTGGTGCGCGCCTTGCTCCCTTTGACATTCAGGAGCTTCGGGAGATCACCATGTATGATGAACTGGAGCTGGATACGCTGGGCGGAACCAAAAAGGGCGATACCCAGAAAACCGTGCTGTTTCTCATCATGAGCGACACGGACAGCACCTTCAACTTCCTCATTTCCATGATTTACAGCCAGCTCTTCAATCTGCTCTGTGAAAAGGCGGATGACGAGTTCGGCGGGCGTCTGCCGATTCATGTGCGCTGCCTCATTGACGAGTGCGCCAACATCGGACAGATTCCCAATCTGGAAAAGCTGATGGCGACGATCCGAAGCCGCGAGATTTCCGCCTGCCTGGTGCTTCAGGCACAATCCCAGCTGAAAGCTCTGTATAAGGACAGCGCCGATACCATCATCGGCAACTGCGACACGTCCCTGTTCCTGGGAGGCAAGGAGCCGACCACGCTGAAGGAGCTGAACCAGACGCTGGGAAAGGAAACCATTGATACCTTCAACACCGGCGAGAGCCGCGGGCGAGAGGTCAGCCACAGCCTGAACTATCAGAAGCTGGGCAAAGACCTTGCCACTGTGGATGAACTGGCCGTGCTGGACGGCGGAAAGTGTATCCTGCAGCTGCGCGGTGTACGCCCGTTCCTGTCGGATAAGTACGACATCACCAGGCACCCGAATTACAAATACCTGTCAGATGCGGACAAGCGGAATGAGTTCGACATCGAACGCTTTCTGTCCCGCAGATTGAAGCCAAAACCGGATGAGGTCTATGACGTTTACGACATCGACGCATCCGTGATGGACGCCGGCGAAACTGCCGGCGGATAAAGGAGGATATCAGATGAACGAAAAAAGACGCCGACTCCCGCTGCAAAGTCGGAACAGACGCAATCATCAAAATCAATTCAAAAATGAAAGGAGACGCCGGAATCGGGAGGTTTCAGCAGCCATCAAGGCGCTGAAACAGTCGGTTCCGGCTTTTGCAATCCGGAGACAACAGCATTTTCAGTAATACTCCCGCAGGATTCCGGCAAATCGGAATATGGCATTTTTCAACAGCGCAGTAGGTGTTCTTCAGACTCTCGTTATCGCTCTGGGCGCAGGTCTCGCAATCTGGGGTGTCGTGAACCTCATGGAGGGTTACGGCAACGACAACCCCGGTGCCAATGCTCATGTACGGTAAAGTATCACAAGAAAATTATGTCGAATTGACAGCCGCCTCCGCTATACCGAATAAGGAAATAAAGAGTCCTCAAATTTTGCGCTACTAAATGAAGACGAGCGGAAGTAATCTCCCGCTCGTCAGTAAACTTAACTATGCCATATCAATCCCGCTTCTTTCCCGCCACCGGCACTAAGAACAGCGCGGGCAACAGCAGGAAAGCGGTACAGACCAGCCCCCAGGGTATGGACACCTGCTGGGCTACCAGCCCCACAATAGGCCCGCCGATGATCTGCCCGAAAGAGTCCAGCTGTCCGCTGGTGGAAAAGACTGTGGCGCGCATTTTCTCATCCACATGGTCGTTCATCCAGGCGGCCAGCACAGGCTCCTTGATGGTGCGCATAAGCCCCGCCAGCAGGAACACCAACAACATGAACCAAAAGCTCCGCCCCACCGCGAAGAGAACCAGGCACAGGATATACCCGGCGCTGGTGGACATGACCACACTGGTTCGGCTGACAGTCCCTTTTTTCTCCATGCGGGCGATGAGCAACTGAGAAGCCAGAATACCTAAGCCGCTGCCGATAAGACTGATAACACCGAACCAAGTGACGCTGTTCAGCGGCCCGATAACGGGTATTACCGTGTCATCCAGAAAATGAGCGGTGGAGAGCCGGTCAAAGCCTTCACTGGCAAGTCCCCCGCATAGTGTGATTGCTAAGAGCGCCAGCAACACAGGTGCGCCTTTCACAAAGCCCAGGTTGAGCTTGAACAGGCAGACAAAGTCTTTAAGCAAGCCCTGCCGTTCCTCAATAGCAGGGGAGAAGTTGGTTTCTGGCATGATGCGAACCAACACCAGCCCCAACAACAAGCACAAACTGCCCCCCAAGATGACAGGCATTTGCAGGTTTATGTTTCCCAGCAGTGTGCCCAGCACCACGCCCAGAACGCCGCCGATTTGCCCCATTTGACTGCCCCGCAGGAACACCTTGTCTATGGGTTTGTCCTCTTCCTCCGAGGCAATCCACGCCTCCAGAGCGCCGGTGATGAAGGTATCACCGCAACCCCAGACAACCTGGGCCAGCAGAACCGGCGCGAACCACGGTAGCGCACCCTCCATCAGAAAGCCCAGGCCGTAGAGGAACATTCCAATCAGCACCGAGCGCCGACGGCTATACAAATCCGCCACCACACCGGTGGGTATCTCGAACAGAAAGCAGGAGGTCTCCAGAACCGTCCCTACCAGGACAAGCTGGAAAGCATCCAGCTGCACCACCTCCAGGTGGTACACGATGGAAAGCACTGTGGACATAGAAACCGCCAGGGAACAGACAAATCGGAACAGCAGGTAGACAGAATATGCCTTTGAATTTTTAGCAAACATGAAGTTACATTCTCCTTTACGAATCAGTGGGTTGTTTTGTGAAACAAGCCCGACTGCCGCGCAGGAAGGGCAAACTTCTCAGCCCTTTCTAACAGTGATTTTAGAAAAGGCCTCCTAAAGTGCCCAAAGCGCCGTTAAAAGACTTGTTTCTGTTTTTGCAGTTTGCCATATGAATACCTCCGATACTGAAATTAGAACAACATGGCTGTTCTTCTTCGCGATATTATAGCAAATGGGCTTTGTGTTGTCAATGTAAAGAGAAGCGAGAGCGAGAGCGAGAGCGAGAGCGAGAGCGAGAGCGAGAGCGAGAGCGAGAGCAAGTATCGACCCGTGGCCCAAATTTCGCTCCGCTCATTTGTTCCCCTGGTCTGCTACTTGTTGGGGAGTGCCTTCCCCAAACCCTGCTGACCGGCGCTCCGCGCCGGTGTTGTGGCGCAGCCGCGCCACAAAAATCCGTCAGCCCCGCCTGTTGCGTTCTCGCCTGACCAGGCGGAAATCGGAAGCCGTTTCCGCAATCGCCGCAGAGCGGCGCACCCGCCGGAATAGTACACCCGCTTTGCGTCTGTACTGTTCCATCGGGCCAATTCGACAAAACTAGACCTCAAAACGCATTGACAATACTTTACATTCGCTCTATAATAGTCTTAACGATGAGCGATATAAAAAGTGAATATCAGTAAAATTCTCTGCACCCAGATGGTCTTGACCACCTGGGTGCATTGTGTTTTTCCAAAGCCTGATGTTCCCTTTTCCATCGCGTAACACATCGCCCATGACAACTGAATATGGAAAACTTGAAAGGTGTATAATGGGCGAACTATACCCTAAAGGGAATTTCAAAACAGGAGGTAAAAGTTTATTGTCCAAACGCTACAACACGCCCCACCGCACCCACATCATCAAGACCCGTGTGACCGAAGAAGAACACGCCGACTTCATGGAGCGCCTGACCGCCTACGGCATGAGCCAGTCCGAATTTATCCGGCAGGCCATCACCGGCGCGACCGTCAAGCCCATCATCATCGTGTCCCCCGTCAATGACGAGCTGCTTGCCGCCGTGGGCAGGCTGACCGGGGAGTATGGGAAAATCGGCGGCAACCTCAATCAGATTGCCCGGTATCTGAACGAGTACGGAGCACCGTACAACACCCTCGCCGCCGAGGTTCGGGCGGAGCTGTCCGACCTCGCTGCCCTCAAGTTCCAGGTGCTTCGAGAGGTAGGTGAAGCCATTGGCAACACTGAAACATTTAAGCTCTAAAAATGCCGACTACGGCGTGGCGGAGCAGTACCTCACCTTTGAGCATGACGAGTTCACCGGCAAGCCCATCCTGGACGAGAACGGGCGGCTTGTCCCCCGTCAGGACTACCGCATTTCTTCTTTGAATTGCGGCGAGGAGGACTTCGCCGTAGCCTGTATGCGGGCCAATCTCCGCTATGGAAAAAACCAGCAGAGGGAGGACGTGAAAAGCCATCACTACATCCTGTCCTTTGACCCCAGGGACGGCCCCGACCACGGCCTGACAATGGACAAGGCCCAGGCGCTGGGGGAGCGGTTCTGTGCCGAGCAGTTCCCCGGACACCAGGCCCTGGTCTGCACCCACCCGGACGGTCACAACCACAGCGGCAACATCCATGTCCATATCGTTATCAACTCCCTGCGGGTGGCCGAGGTGGAGCGCAAACCGTACATGGACAGAGCCAGCGACACCCAGGCCGGAGCCAAGCACCGCTGCACCGCCGCAGCCATGCGCCACTTCCGGGCCGAGGTCATGGAGCTGTGCCAGGGGGCGGGGCTGTACCAAATCGACTTGCTGGGCGGGAGCAAAAACCGTGTCACCGAACGGGAGTATTGGGCGCAGAAGAAAGGGCAGCTTGCTCTGGACACCGAAGCCGCCGCCCAGGGTAAGCCGCCCACCAAGTTTGAAACGGACAAGGAGAAGCTGCGCCGGGAGATCCGGGCCGTCCTCAACCTGGCCGTCAGCTTCGAGGACTTTGCCCAGCGGCTGTTACAGCGGGGCATCACCGTCAAGGAGAGCCGGGGCCGGTTGTCCTACCTCACCCCCGACCGGGCCAAGCCCATCACCGCCCGGAAGCTGGGGGACGATTTCGACCGCGCCGCCGTCGGTGCCGCTCTGGAACGCAACGCCGCCCGTCCCAGCCTGGGAGCCAAGCCCAGCATCCGGGAGCAGCTTCGCCAGCCCCAGGGCGTCCAGCGCATGGTGGACATTGAGGCCAAGAAAGCCGAGGGCAAGGGCATCGGCTACCAGCAATGGGCGTCCGTGTTCAACCTGAAGCAGATAGCAAACTCGGTCAACGTCTATACCGAGTATGGCTTTTCCTCGCCGGAGGAGTTGGACGCCGCCGTGTCCGCCGCCTTTGCCGCTGTGCGTGACAGCGCCGCCAGCTTGAAGCCGAAGGAATTGGCCTTGAAAGAAAAAAAGGAGCTGCGGCGGCAGATCATCATCTACCGGAACACCAAAGCAGTCCGGGATGGCCTCGCCGCACAGAAAACGCCCAAGGCCCGCGCCGCCTACCGGCAGGAGCATGAAGGTGATCTTCTCCTCTCCGAGGCCACCATTCGTTTCTTCAAGGCCAACGGCATCACCAAGCTGCCCACCGTCAAGGAGCTGACGGCGGAGATCGAGGCCCTGATGTCCGAGAAGAACGCCGGGTACAATGAGTATCAGGAGCGTAAGCGGGAGGCGGACGAGCTGCTGACCGTCAAGCGGAACATCGACCAGGTGCTTCACGGTGCGCCCAGCCAGCGGAGGGACGAGCATGACCGATAACGCCGTCCGGCTGACCTATCCGCAGTACCGGGCCGTCCGGCGATTGGTGCATGACTGCTGCAACTATGACGGCGGGAACTGCCTTCTGCTGGACGATGGGGAGGAATGTGTCTGCCCGCAGAGCATTTCCTATTCGCTGATCTGCCGCTGGTTTCGGGCGGCTGTGCTGCCTCTGGACGAAAGCCTGTGCGCCGCCCTGCTCCACCGCCGGGAAAGAAAAAAGTGCGTCCTGTGCGGTGGCTGGTACATCCCAAAATCCAACCGGGCCAAATACTGCCCGGAGTGCGCCAAGGAGGAAGAACGCCGCAAGACCCGTGAGCGGGTGCGCCGCCACCGGGCCGCCATGTAACGGTTTAGGCCCTTGAAAAGCCCGGTATCACGGGGCTTTTGGGCCGTCCTCAATAGGGGAGCTGTGTACTACCATTCCGGGCCTCGAAAATGGCCCTCTAAATGTCCACAACAAAAATTTGAAAGGAGCCGCCTATGACCGACACCCCCAGCAAGACCACCACCCGCCGCCCGGACTGCGTGACTGAAATCCGCATGGGCAACACCGTCCTCACCGTTTCCGGCTACTTCAAGCAGGACACCACCGACACCGCCGCCGACAAAATGGCGAAAGTCCTGGAGGCCGAAAGCCGCTGCCAGATCAGCCCCGGCCCGTGACCTCCTGCCGGTAGTTCCGCGATAATCCTCAGCTTAAAACTTTTTCTTGTAAGGAAGTAAAAAGCACTATACAACCGCCCCGGCCTGTGCTATACTGTTGCCATCGGAATAGCGGGGCCGGGGCTGTCGGATTGGAGGAAACGATGTTAAGACAGCAACCCATGCAAGCCCCCATCACCGCCTTGTACTGCCGCCTCAGCCGCGACGATGAATTGCAGGGCGAGAGCAACTCGATTTCCAATCAAAAGCGCATCCTCGAAAGCTACGCCCGTGAGCATAGCCTGATGCCCTATCAGTTTTTCGTGGATGACGGATGGAGCGGAGCCAACTTCCAGCGGCCCGGCTTCACCGAGATGATGGACGCTGTGGAGAGCGGCGCGGTCAAGACGGTCGTGACGAAAGACCTCTCACGCCTGGGACGGAATTATCTGCAAGTGGGCCTATTTACAGAAATTACCTTCCCAAAGAAAGGCGTCCGCTTTATCGCCATCAATGACGGCGTGGACAGCGCCCAGGGCGACAACGACATGAGCGCCTTGCGGAATTTATTTAATGAATGGATGGTGAGGGACACGAGCAAGAAAATCAAAGCGGTTTTCCGGGCTAAAGGCATGAGCGGAAAACCCATCACCAGCCAGCCGGTCTATGGCTATCTGAAAGGCCCGGACGGACACTTCGTTGTTGACCCGGAGGCCGCACCTGTTGTAAAGCAGATATTCAGTCTGTGCCTTGCCGGGAACGGCCCCACCAAGATTGCCCGGATGCTGACCGAGCAGAACATCCCCACGCCGGGGACGATGGAGTACCGGCGCACCGGCAGCACCCGCCGTTACTACCCGGACTACCCCTGTAAGTGGTCGAGCAACACCGTGGCGCACATCCTGGAGCGCCGGGAGTACCTGGGGCATACCGTCAACTTCAAGACGGAGAAGGTGTCCTACAAGGTCAAGACCAGCGTTGCCAACCCAGAGGACAAGATAATGGTCTTTGAGCATACCCACGAGGCCATCATTGACGAGGCCACCTGGGAGCGAGTGCAGGAGCTTCGCAAACAGCGAAAGCGGCCCAACCGCTACGGCGAGGTTGGCCTGTTCTCCGGTCTGTTGTTCTGCGCCGACTGCGGCAGCGTCATGTACCAGCAGAGGTATGAAACGAACAAGCGGCGGCAGGACTGCTACATCTGCGGCAGCTACAAGAAGCGCACCGCCGATTGTACGGCACATTTCATCCGCACCGACCTTCTGACGGCGGGCGTGACGGAAAATCTGCGGAAAGTCACCAGCTACGCCGCCAAGCATGAGGCCCGGTTTATGAAGCTGCTGATGGCACAGAACGAGGACGGCGGTAAGCGGAAGAACGCCGCCCGCCGCCGCGAGCTGGAGGCGGCGCAGAAGCGTATCGGAGAGTTGAACGGCATCTTCAAGCGTCTGTATGAGGACAGCGTGAGCGGGCGCATTACGGACGAGCGTTTCATGGAGTTGTCCACCGATTATGAGCAGGAGCAGGCCACGCTGAAGGCCCGTGCCGCCGAGTTACAGGCGGAGCTGGGGCAGGCGCAGGAGGCCGCTGTGAACGTGGAGAAGTTCATGGCCGTTGTGCGGAAGTACACCAGCTTTGAGGAGCTGACCCCCACCCTCCTGCGGGAGTTCGTGGAGAAGATCGTGGTGCATGAGTGCTGGAAGGACGAGCAGGGAACGCGCCACCAGGACATCGAGATTTATTATTCTTTTGTAGGCAAGGTGGACTTGCCCGACGATTGAGCCAGACCTATCCGGCGAGGCCCCGCCGGATGGGAACGGCAAAAATTTTTAACCTCTCCTTGCTTCTTTATCCGTAGTGAGCTAAGAGCCAGGGCATGAAGCAGCTCATGGCGGGCGGCGGCGTGGCCCTCATCGGCATGACCCTTGTTCCTCTGCTTACCGGTCTTTTCGGTTGATCGCCGCACAGCAAGACAGAAGTGAGTAAAATCCAGGGCTTCCCCCTGCCATAGCGCAGGGGGAGCCGGAAAGGAGGTCGATGCCGATTGGATTTATTGCTCAACACGCTGACCGAATGGCTCAAGGAGCTTCTCGCCGGAGCGATTGCATCCAACCTGACGGGGATGGTGGACTCGGTGAATACGAAGGTCGGAGATATTGCGGCGCAGGTCGGTCAGACCCCGCAGGGCTGGAACGGCGGAATCTTCCATATGATTCAGAACCTTTCCAATAACGTGATCCTGCCCATAGCCGGTATCATTCTGGCGCTGGTCATGACCATGGAATTCATCCGTATCATCATGGATAAGAACAACATGCATGATTTCGACACCTGGTCGATTCTCATGTGGGTGTTCAAGACGGCCTGCGCCATTCTGATCGTGTCCAATACCTGGAATATCGTCATGGCGGTGTTCGATGTTTCTCAAACGGTGGTGAACAACGCCGCCGGCATTATCGTGGGCAATACAGATATCGAGCTTGTCACAGAGGGACTTGAGGAAACGCTGATGGCCATGGAGCTTTCCAGCCTGATCGGCCTGTGGTTCCAGTCCATGATCGTGGGCGTGACCATGCATATCCTGTCCATCATCATTATGCTCATCTGCTTCGGCAGAATGAGTGAGATCTATCTGGTCACATCAGTCGCGCCGATCCCCATGTCCACCATGATGAATCACGAGTGGAGCCAGATGGGTCAGAACTATCTTCGAAGCCTGTTCGCCCTGGCGTTTCAGGGCTTCTTAATCATCGTCTGCGTGGCAATTTATGCCGTCCTTGTGCAGAACATGGTCGTGGAGAGCGATATCTCCATGGCAATCTGGACGGTTATGGGTTACACCGTGCTGCTGTGCTTCACGCTGTTCAAGACCAGCTCGCTGGCCAAGAGCGTGTTCAACGCACATTAAGGAGGTGGAATCAGAATGGCATATGTACCCGTACCCAAGGACATGAACGCAGTCAAAACCAAGGTCGCCTTCAACCTGACCAAGCGCCAGATCGTCTGCTTCGGCGGAGGACTTCTGGTGGGGCTTCCGGTCTTTTTTCTCATAAAGGGACACGTCAGCAACAGTACGGCAACCCTTCTCATGGTGCTTGTCATGCTGCCTTTTTTCATGTTCGCCATGTATGAGAAGAACGGACAGCCGCTGGAAAAGATCATCCGCAATATCGTGCAGGTCAGCTTTATCCGCCCGAAGGAGCGGCCATACAAAACAAACAACTTCTATTCTGCCGTAATGCGGCAGGAAAAACTGGATAAGGAGGTACAGAAGATTGTCCAAGGCGAAAAAGCTCACAAGAGCGGAAAAGCAGCAGATTAACGCTGCCATTCAGAACGCCAGACGACAGGACAAAAGACACAAATCCGCGCAGGATTCCATTCCCTTTCAGCGCATGTTCCCGGACGGCATCTGTCGCGTGACCGATCATTACTACACCAAGACGGTGCAGTTCCAGGACATCAACTACCAGCTGAATCAGAACGAGGACAAGGCCGCCATCTTTGACGGCTGGTGCGACTTTCTCAACTACTTTGACAGCTCCGTGCGCTTTGAGCTGTCCTTTATCAATACGGCGGCGAACAAGGATACCTACTCGGAGCGCATCGCCATTCCGCTGAAGGGCGACAGCTACGACAGCATCCGCGCCGAATACACCCAGATGCTGAAAAATCAGCTAGCCAAGGGCAACAATGGCCTCATCAAGACCAAGTACCTGACCTTCGGCATCGAGGCCGATTCGCTGAAAAGCGCCAAGCTCCGGCTGGAGCGCATTGAGACCGATGTGCTGAACAACTTCAAGCGGCTGGGTGTTCAGGCTGACCCGATGAACGGAAAGCAGCGTCTGGAACTGCTCCACGGCATCTTCCACATGGACGAGGAGCAGCCGTTTCTCTTTGACTGGGACTGGCTGGCTCCCACCGGGCTTTCCGTGAAGGACTTTATCGCGCCCAGCTCCTTTTCCTTCCGAAACGGCAAAAACTTCACCATGGGCAGGAAAATCGGGCAGGTTTCCTTCCTCCAGATTCTCGCGCCGGAGCTGAACGACCGGATGCTGGCCGACTTTCTGGATATGCAGAGCAGTCTGATTGTGACCATGCATGTTCAGTCGGTGGATCAGGTCAAAGCCATTAAGACCATCAAGCGCAAAATCACCGATCTGCAGAAGATGACCATTGATGAGCAGAAAAAGGCCGTCCGCGCCGGATATGATATGGACATCATCCCCAGCGACCTGGCCACCTACGGCAACGAGGCGAAGAAGCTCCTGCAGGATCTGCAGTCCAGAAATGAGCGCATGTTCCTGCTGACCTTCCTGGTGCTGAACGTGGCGGAGACCAAACAGCAGTTGGAGAACAATGTGTTCCAGGCGGGCTCCATTGCCCAGAAATACAACTGCCAGCTGACCCGGCTTGACTTCCAGCAGGAGGAAGGGCTGATGAGCAGCCTGCCGCTGGGGCTCAATCAGGTGGAGATCGAACGCGGAATGACAACATCCAGTGTGGCGATTTTCGTGCCGTTTACCACGCAGGAGCTGTTTCAGAGCGGTAAGGAGGCGCTCTACTGCGGCATCAACGCCCTGTCCAACAACCTGATCATGGTGGACAGAAAGCTTCTCAAGAACCCGAACGGCCTGATTCTCGGCACGCCCGGCTCCGGCAAATCCTTTGCCGCCAAGCGCGAGATTGCCAATGTATTTTTCGTCACCGATGATGACATCATCATCTGCGACCCGGAATCGGAGTACGGCACACTGGTGGAGCGCCTGGGCGGGCAGGTCATCAAAATCTCGCCCACTTCAAGCGACTACATCAACCCCATGGACCTGAACCTGAACTACAGCGACGATGAGAATCCGTTGTCGCTGAAATCCGACTTCATCCTCTCCCTGTGCGAGCTGATCGTAGGCGGCAAGGAGGGCTTGCAGCCGGTGGAAAAGACCATCATCGACCGCTGTGTCCGCATGGTCTACCGGGATTATCTGGCTGACCCCGTGCCGGAAAACATGCCGATTCTGGAGGATCTGTACAATGCGCTGCTGACGCAGGAGGAAAAGGAGGCGCAGTACATCGCCACAGCGCTTGAAATCTATGTCACCGGCTCTCTGAATGTGTTCAACCACCGCACCAGCATCAACATTGAAAACCGCATCGTGTCCTTCGATATCAAGGAACTGGGCAAGCAGCTGAAGAAAATCGGTATGCTGATCGTGCAGGATGCAGTGTGGAACCGCGTCACCATCAACCGCGAGGCGCACAAATACACACGTTATTACATCGACGAGATGCACCTTTTGCTCCGCGAGGAGCAGACGGCGGCGTACACCGTGGAAATCTGGAAGCGCTTCCGAAAATGGGGCGGCATTCCCACCGGCATCACGCAGAACGTCAAAGACCTGCTTTCCTCCCGCGAGGTGGAGAACATCTTTGAAAACTCCGACTATGTGTTTATGCTGAACCAGGCTTCCGGCGACCGGCAGATTCTCGCCAAGCAGCTGAATATTTCTCCCCATCAGCTCTCGTATGTCACCCACAGCGGTGAAGGCGAAGGGCTTCTTTTTTACGGCAGCACGATTCTTCCGTTTGTAGACCGCTTCCCGAAGGATACGGAGCTGTACCGAATCATCACCACCAAGCCGCAGGAGCAGGCTGGATAAGAAAGGACGACAAGATATGGAAAACAGGATGCAGATATTCCAGAATGAGGAGTTCGGGTGTGTCCGTACCTTCGTCACGGAGGACGGAGTTCCCTGGTTCGTTGGAAAAGACGTGGCGGATAACCTCGGGTACCAAAACGGTAGTCGAGATATTAACCGTCATGTGGCGCCGGAAGACCGGACAAAAGGAATGGTCTTTGACGGAAATCAACGGAAAGAGAGCATTCTTATCAATGAATCCGGGCTTTACAGCCTGATCCTCTCCAGCAAACTGGAAAGCGCCAAACGCTTCAAGCACTGGGTGACGAGCGAAGTTCTCCCCTCTATCCGCAGACATGGAGCCTATATGACCGATGCGCTGCTGGAACAGGCGGCAGGCAATGCCGATGTGGCGGCGCAGGTCGTTCGGGCACTGTCGGAAGAACGGAATCTCAACAAAAAGCTGGCCGGGCAGCTGAAACAGGCTGAAGCGCAGCTGACCGTTGCGCTTCCCAAGGCGGCGTATTTCGATGCGCTGGTAGACTGCCCCGACTGCACCGGTATCCGGCTCACCGCCAAGGAGCTGGGTGTTCCCCAGAGCATGTTCACGGCCTATCTCGTCAGAAAGAAATATGCCTACTATGACAGCAAAGGTATCATGCATCCTCACGCCCTTCCTTACCGCAACGGCCTGTTTGTTGTCCGTGAGTTTATCGCGCCCAACGGGCATCGCGGCACGCAGATGCTGGTTACGCCCAAGGGCAAGCAGGTATTTCTGGCTGAACGCGCGGAGATCATCGGCTGAACAAAACCCAAACCATACGAATCGAGGTGATGCACATGGCAAAACGCTCGCCCCGCCTTCTTTTTACAGAGGAGGAGCTGGAAACGCCGGAGCTTCAGAAGCCCATTAAAAAGGCGGAGAAAGCGCAGAAAAAGCGCACAAAAGCCGAGTCGAAAATCCCCAAAAAGAAGATCGTTCAGAAACAGCGCGTCTATGACCCGAAAGAAAATCAGGTCGTGACGCGCCTTGTTTTTGAGGAAACCGAGAAAAAGCGCCCGTCCAAAATCACTCATGCCGTAGCGTCTACTCCGCTCAATGCGGTTTCGGCAGTATCCCACCGGGAACTGCATGAGGACGCAGACGGCAGCGTTTCCGCATCAGTCTCCCATGAAGTCATCAGCAGCGCCGAGGGCGGCATCCGGACATTAGATACCGCCCACCGCGCATTGCAGGATAAACCCTATGCCAGAGCGCTGAAAGCGGAGCGCGCCGCCGACCGGGCCAATCTCAGGGCGCTGTACAAGGAAGCAGAACTCCAGAATCCGGAATGGGGCGCAAGCCCGGTCTCCCGGTTTCAGCAGAAGCGCGCCATCAAGAAAGCCTATGCCGAGGCCAAGGCCGGAAAGGCTGCGGACAACACGGTAAAGGCGTCCGAGGCTGCGGCCAAAGCCGTGAAGAAAACCGGTGAGGAAACCTCCAAAGTCGTTCAGTTTGTCGCCCGGCACAAAAAGGGCTTTGTGATTCTCGGCGTCATCGGAATGATGTTCCTGTTTGTTTCCGCTGTGATGTCCAGCTGTTCCGTGATGATGAGTTCGCTCACATCCTCCGGCGTGCTGACCACCTATCCCAGCGCTGATGCAGATATGCTGGCGGCGGAGGCGCAGTATCTGGCGCTTGAGGCAGAGCTTCAGGAGTATCTGGACAATTACGAAAGTACCCATGATTACGACGAATACCATTTTGACCTAGATGAGATCGAACATGACCCCTATGTGCTGATTTCCATGCTGACGGCGCTCCGGGAGGGAGAATGGACGATTGACGAGGTAGGCGGCCTGCTCCAGAACATCTTCGACCGCCAGTATACGCTGACGGAGGATGTGCAGGTTGAGACCCGCTACAGGACGGAAACCCGCACCGGCTATTACACGGTTACAGACCCGGATACCGGTGCGACCAGCATCGAGGAATACGAATATGAAGTGCAGGTTCCCTACGATTATTACATCTGTACGGTGACGCTGGAAAACTTCAATCTGTCCCATCTGCCGGTCTACCTGATGGATCAGGATCATCTGTCCCTATATACCTCCTATATGTCCACGCTGGGCAACCGGCCCGATCTGTTTGCCGGTTCTTCCTACGTTGACCGTTATTACGGCGACCAGTACCAGTACGAAATCCCGGCAGACGCGCTGGAGGATGAACAGTTTGCGGCTATGATTCAGGAAGCGGAAAAGTACCTGGGCTATCCGTATGTCTGGGGCGGCAGCTCGCCCAGCACCAGTTTTGACTGTTCCGGATTTGTCAGCTGGGTCATCAATCACTGCGGTGTGGGCTGGGACGTGGGCAGACTGACCGCAAACGGCCTGCGCAATATCTGTTCCTATGTTTCCCCGGCCAACGCCAAACCGGGCGACCTGATTTTCTTTGAGAAAACCTATGACACTTCCGGCGCGTCGCACGTCGGCATTTATGTGGGCAACAATATGATGATCCACTGCGGCGACCCCATCCAGTACACGAGCATTGATACGAACTACTGGCAGCAGCACTTCCTTCAGTTCGGAAGGCTGCCCAGCCCGTAAGAAAGGAGCAGTATGAACCCGAAAATTGAAAAGCTGAAAGCGGAGAGAAGCAGGAATATCGAAAAGATTTCCGACCTTCAGAACCGCAACCGCAAGCTCTCCGAGCAGATCACGAAGCTGGAGAACAACGACATCATCGGCATGGTGCGCGAGATCGGCATGACGCCGGAGCAGCTGGCCGCGCTTCTGAGCGGCAGGACTGCGGATGTGCCCGGAACCGAAGATCCCGATGAACATGAGGAAACGGAGGAATATGAACATGAGAACTAAAAGGATGCTTCGCAGGGGGCTGACCGCACTGGCGGCAGCGCTTGCCATGATGACGGCGCTGGCGGCTCCCGCCTTTGCCTACGCAGGCGATTCTGCGGACAGCACAGCGGAGACTGCTGCACAGCAGTCCTCCGGCAGTCAGACTGCCGTTCAGACGGAAAAGATCGGAACGGTGACGACCAACGGCGGCAGGCTGAATCTGCGCGACGGAGCCAGCACCAGCTACAACATCATCGGCCAGCTTCCCTGCGGCGATACCGTCACGGTGATCGGCGAGGAAAACGGCTGGTACAAAGTCATCGTGCCCGAAAAGGAGGGCTATGTATACGGCGGCTATCTGAATGTCAGCGAGAGTACGGTTGCTGCCGGTGATAATGTTGATACCAGTTCAACCGGAACCGGGAGTACCGGGGATACAGATTCCGGAACCCCGCTGACGCCTGACGGCAACCTGGAGCTTGTGGATGATGTGTACCAGACCTCGGACGGAAAGCAGTTCATCACGGTGCAGTCCAAGAATGACAACACCTTTTACATCGTCATTGACCGGGATAAGAACGGTGAAAACGTCTATTTTCTGAATCTGGTGGACGAGGCTGACCTGATGGCGCTGATGCAGGACGGCGAGGTCACGGTCAAATGCACCTGTACCGACCGCTGTGAAGCCGGTGAGGTAGACTTGAACTGTCCGGTCTGCAAGACCAACCTGACGGAATGCACCGGGACGGTAAAGGAGGAGCCGGAACCCACCGTCGTTCCGGAGGAGCCGGAAGAACCGGAGCCTGAAAAGAACAGCTCCGCGCCTCTGCTTCTCCTGCTGCTGATTGCCGGCCTGGGTGCGGGCGGCGCTGTGTACTGGTTTAAGTTCAGAAAGCAGAAGCCCGATACCAAGGGTCCCGATGATCTGGACGATTACGACTTCGGCGATGATGACGAAGATGATGAGGAGGAATACGTCATCGAGGATGACCAGCCGGATGATACGGATGAAGCGTAATTGTGCAGACAGCATTTGCACCAATCAGAGAAAGGAAGGATAACGATATGAAGCTTGTGATTACCGAAAAGCCCTCTGTGGCAAAATCCATTTCTGCCGTCCTTGGCGCTGACAAGCGCCGGGACGGTTATTTCGAGGGGGGCAGGTCGCCGGTGGCGACCTCTAAGTGCCAACGGCACTTAGAAGCACTGACCGAGCCGGCAGGCGAGACAGATTATCTCGTTTCCTGGTGCTTCGGCCATCTGGCGGAACTGGCTTCCGCCGAGGTGTACGACGAGGTGTATGCCAGATGGAGCCGTGAACAGCTCCCTATCATTCCTGAAAGCTGGCAGTACAGCGTCGGGCGCGACAAGAAAAAACAGCTCGATCTGCTGACGGAGCTGATGCGCCGTTCGGATGTGACGGAAATCATCAATGCCTGCGATGCGGGACGCGAGGGCGAGCTGATTTTCCGCACCGTTTATTTGCTGGCAGGCTGCGTGAAACCCGTGAAGCGCCTCTGGATTTCTTCCATGGAGGATGCGGCAATCCGCGAGGGCTTTGAAAACCTGCGTGACGGCAGCGAGTACGATAAGCTCTATGCCGCAGCCCTTTGCAGAAGCAAGGCGGACTGGCTGGTGGGCATCAACGCTACCCGGCTTTTCTCGGTGCTGTATCACCGCACACTGAATGTCGGTCGCGTGGTGTCACCTACTCTGGCGCTGCTGGTAGAGCGCGAAGCGGAAATCAAGGCTTTCCAGCCGGAGCCCTTTTACGCGGTGAAGCTGGACGCCGGTGATTTTACGGCGGTCAGTGAAAAAATGAAAAACAAGCCGGATGCGGAAAGCCTGAAATCCGCCTGCACAGGAACATCGGCGGTGATCCGCAGCGTGGAGCAGAAGGAAAAATCCGAAAAAGCTCCGGCGCTCTATGACCTGACGACACTCCAGAGAGACGCCAACCGAATCCTGGGCTTCACCGCCCAGCAGACGCTGGACTATCTTCAGTCCCTGTATGAGAAAAAGCTCTGCACCTATCCTAGAACCGACAGCCGCTATCTGACGGACGATATGGAAAGCGGAGTCCCGGCCGTCGCTGCCTGCGCCGCCGGCATTCTCGGCGTATCGGTCGGAGATGTGTTTGCAAAACAGGTCTGCGACAGCCGTAAGGTTTCCGATCACCATGCAGTCATTCCCACGATGGCTGCCGGAGAAGCCGAACTCTCTGCGCTGACGGCCGGAGAGCGCGAGGTGCTGAAGTTGGTTGCCCGTCAGGTGCTGATGGCGGTCAGTGCGCCGTACTCCTATCTGGAAACGGTAGCAACCGTCGAATGCGGCGGACAGGTATTCACCACAAAGGGCAAAACGGTGCTGAACGCCGGCTGGAAAAGCTATGCGACGGGCGAACAGAAGGAAAAGGTGCTCCCTCCGATGACCGAAGGACAGTCCATTGACAATTTTGCCGTTTCACTGGAGGAAGGAAAGACAAAGCCGCCTGCCCGATACACCGAGGACACGCTGCTTTCCGCCATGGAAAATGCAGGTGCAAAGGAGATGCCGGATGATGTAGAGCGCAAAGGGCTGGGCACGCCTGCTACCCGTGCCGGGATTCTGGAGAAACTGGTCTCCTCTGGCTTTGTGGAGCGAAAGAAGAATAAAAAGGCGGTCAGCCTGGTTCCGCAGGACATCGGTATCTCCCTAATCACGGTGCTTCCGGAGCAGCTTCAGTCTCCGCTTCTGACTGCGGAATGGGAGAACATGTTGAAGGAGATCGAGCGCGGTGAGCTCTCCCCGGAGGCATTTATGGCGCAGATCAGCCGCATGGTTTCCGAACTGGTGCGCGACTACGAGCCTGTGAGCGGTGCGGAGGTGCTGTTCCCGTCCGGACGTCCGGTGGTCGGAAAATGCCCCCGCTGCGGCGGTCCGGTTACGGAGAGCAAGACCGGCTTTTTCTGTGAGCGCCGCGACTGCCGCTTTGGGCTCTGGAAGGACAACCGCTATCTGTCCGCAAAGCACATCATTCTGACAAAAAAGATGGCGGAGGCGCTTCTGAAGGACGGAAAAACCTTTGTCAGCGGCATGTACTCCGAAAAGACCGGCAAAAGCTATTCCGCCTACCTCGTACTGACGGACGACGGGCAGAAATCCAGCTATGCACTGGACTTTGACAGGGAGAAACCCGGCGCATGAAGCTGAGCCCCGCAGAACGCGAAACGATCATCCTGTTTTCCGATGCAGACGATACCGCCAGCGTCTACACCTACGACAGGAGGCTGATTAAAAAGCTGGACGCCCTTTGCACAAAATGTCCGGAAGAAGTGTATGAGGAGAAAACACGCTCCTCTGCCGATGCGAAAAGTTATATTGTGCCAAAAAGCTGCGTTTCTATCCGAGAGCCGTTTTCCAGAGCGCGGCGCGAGGCGGCAAGCAGGCGCGCAAAGGAGGCCGGCACCGTCCCGCCGGACAGAAGCAAAGGCCGCGATTCGGATGAATAATACAGGGAAACAGGCGCAGGGCTTTGGCTCTGCGCCCTATTTCCCGGAAAGGATGGTATATGGCAGAAAAACAGAGCAGCCGGGACAGGCTGAAGGAGATCACGGCAAGTATTGAAGACGGCATCAAGGAGCTGTTCCAGTCGGAGCGCTATGCGCAGTATCTTCAGACCATGAGCCGGTTTCACCATTACAGCGTAAACAATCAGGTGCTGATTCACATGCAGAAGCCGGACGCCACGCTGGTGGCGGGCTTCAACAAATGGAAGAATCAGTTTGGTAGAAATGTCATCAAGGGAGAACACGGCATTAAAATCATTGCCCCGACTCCCGTCAAAAAGAAAATCGAGCAGGAAAAGCTCGACCCGGATACGCAGCTTCCCATGCTGGATGCGGATGGGAAAATTATTACAGAGGAAAAGACCATCCAGATTCCTATGTACAAGCCGGTGACGGTGTTTGACGTTTCGCAGACCGAGGGCAAGCCTTTGCCTCAGCTGGCCCATGATCTGTCGGGCAATGTGGCGAATTACGATGTGTTCATGGAGGCGCTGCGGCGCTCCTCTCCGGTTCCCATTTCCGTTGAAGTGATGGGCGGCGGCATGGACGGTTACTTTGACCTGGAGCATCAGGATATCGCCATCCGCAAGGGCATGAGCGAGGTGCAGACGGTATCTGCGGTCATACATGAGATGGCACACGCGCTGCTTCACAATCGAACCAAAGATACTGAGGAGAAAACACCGGAAATCTCCCGCAGTACCGAGGAGGTGCAGGCCGAAAGCATTTCCTATGCGGTGTGCGCCTATTACGGCATTGCCACCGGCGACAACAGCTTCGGCTATATCGCGTCCTGGTCAAAGGACAAAACCCTGCCGGAGCTTCGGGAAAGTCTGGAGGTAATCAGCAGGACCGCCGACGGCCTTATCAACGATATCGACCGCCATTATGCGGAAATTCTGAAAGAGCGCGAGGCGGAGCTGATTGCCGCTGAACCCGCCATGGCGGTAGAGCGCCTTTATGCCGTGGATGACCGGTATCTTCATGTTCAGCGCACGGACACCGGCGTGGATTACACGATTTACGATAAGGCATCCATGAAGGAACTCGACGGCGGTCAGCTGGATATGGAGATCAGCACGTTGGCCGAGACGGCATTGGAAATCTGTAACTCCTATGGAATCGGGCATAGCGCCCCGCTTCAGGTTGCGGATATCGGAATACTGGATGAATTGCAGGCTGCGCAGGATGCAGCGATTGTCATCGAACCGCCTGTGCAGGAGAATCCGGAGCCGGAGACGGATATTCCGCCTGATCCGGCAATTTCCGTGGAGGCGCGGAACGCCTACGGCTATACGGATGATGCAATGCTCCCGCTGACAAAGGAGCGCGCTATGGAACTGTTTGAACGCGATGTGCCGGTATATCTTCTCTATGGGGACAATACCGAGGCGATGGCCTTTGAACAGACGGAGATACTGAACCACGACGGCATCTTCGGCATTGACTGCGCAGACTGGGAGGCTGTAAAGGAGCAGTTTCTCGTCATCACAGAAAACAGATGGCAGAAAGCCTTCCAGCAGAATCCGGCAGACAGCTACTGCATTTATCAGCTCCGCAGAGATCCGGAACTGGCAGAGCTTCGTTTTATGAATTCTCAGTATCTCAGAGAACACGGTCTTGAGCCTGCATTTGACCATTACGAGGCGGTCTATTCTGGGGCGCTTCCGTCTGACGGCAGTACAGAAGCCCGTCTGGATGACCTGTACATGAAATTCAACACCGCTCACCCGCAGGATTTTACCGGCCACAGCCTGTCCGTCAGCGACATTGTTGTGCTGAGGCAGCAGGGTGCGGTAAGCTCTCATTATGTGGACAGCGTGGGCTTTGTGCAGCTTTCGGCATTCCTGCCGGACAATTACCTGAAAAATGCAGAAATGTCCATGGAGGACGATTACGGGATGATCGACGGCATCATCAACAACGGTCCAAAGGAACAGCTGGATGTCAAGCCCAAGGCTCCCGATCTTTCGGTACTGTTTGAAGTGGCCAGACAGGTCGTTCAGGAAGATAAGCAGGCTCCTGAACCGAGCAAAAAGCCTTCCGTTCTTGCTATGCTCCATGCACCCGCACCGTCCAGAAGTGAAAAGACCGCGCAGACAAAAAGCGCAGAAAGGGATCTGATATGATGAATTTCACCAATGACGAGATGAATCTGATGTGCATCTACAGCGCCGGCAGCAACCGTTCCGGTCTGATACAGAAGCTCACGGAAATGAAGAAGTATCTGGAACGCGATGAGGTGCAGCTGTTGTCTCTGACCGAATCAACGCTTGCAAAACTGGGAACAATGACCGATGAGGAGTTTGGGCAGCTGGCGCTCTACCCCGATTTCGATATCTGATTCTATTCCGAAAAAAGGTGCAGACGCACCAGATTTCGGAATACGTCTTGATTTCTATTTCGGATTTTTGCGGTTTCCTGCAAAAATCCTTCGTAGGCTTGGTAAAAATCCATCTTAGTATGACGACATCTGTGATGAACGAAGAGTTCTATTACGAAATCAGGTGCAAATGCAATGATTTTCGTAATAAAATATCCTGCCCATATTGAATTTCTCCTGCAAATCTGGTATAATATATTCCGAAAAGAGGTGCAAAGTCACCTTTTTTCGGAATGGAGGGCGCATATGGAGATTAAACGGGATATTTACCTGGATAAATTGATCCGAAAAAAGAAAAACGGCCTGATTAAGGTCGTAACAGGTGTGAGAAGATGTGGAAAGTCCTATCTGCTATTTCACCTGTTTCATAATCATCTGTTAGAAACCGGCGTACCGGAAGACCACATTATTGAAGTGGCTTTGGATGACCGCCGAAACAAGAAGCTGCGTGATCCCGATGCGATGCTTCAGTTCATCGATGAAAGCATCAAAGATAGGGAAGATTATTATATCATTCTGGACGAAGTGCAGTACCTGGACGAGTTTGAGGATGTTCTGAACAGTCTGCTTCATATCCGCAACGCGGATGTTTATGTGACCGGCAGCAACTCGAAATTTCTTTCTTCTGATGTGATTACGCAGTTTCGCGGTCGCGGCGATGAAATCCATGTCTATCCTTTGAGCTTTTCCGAGTATACATCTGCGTATCAGGGAACACTGGATGAAGCATGGGATGATTACCTTGTCTACGGAGGACTGCCGCTGATTCTGACCATGGAAGCGCCGGAAGATAAAGCCGAGTATTTGAATTCACTGTTTCAGAAGGTTTATATCTCAGATATTGTTGAGCGCCATAATGTGCGGAACAAGGCCGAACTGGATGAACTGGTGGATATCCTTGCCTCCGCGATTGGCAGCTATACGAATCAGAACAAGCTGGCACGGACGTTCAAAAGTGTGAAAGGAAAGTCAATCAGCGATAAGACGATCAAGAACTATATTGACTATCTGATTGACTCCTTCCTGATCAGTAAGGCCGCGCGGTATGATATCAAAGGGAAAAAGTACATCGGTTCACCTTCAAAATATTATTTTGAAGATGTTGGGCTGAGAAATGCACGGTTAGGTTTCCGCCAGGTAGAGCAAACCCATCTTATGGAGAACCTCATCTACAATGAGCTGCGGATTCGCGGGTATCATGTAGATGTCGGAGTGGTAGAACACTATGAAGCCACCGCCGAAGGAAAACGCGGGAAGAAACAGTTGGAAGTTGATTTTGTTGCGACAAGAGGAAGTGAGAAGTATTATATTCAATCTGCATTTGCACTTCCGACCGAAGACAAGGTAAACCAGGAACAGCGAAGCCTTCTCAGTATTCCGGATTCATTCAGAAAAATCATCGTTGTAGGTGATAATATCAAAGTCCGAAGAGATGAGAATGGGATTATTACGGTTGGACTGAGGAATTTCCTGCTGGATGAAAACAGTTTGAAGCTGTAAGAGAACAATTTCATATCAGTCATCATTTGCGCACCGGTCTGTCTGGCCGGTGCTTTTCCATGTCCGGATTTATCCGGATTTTCTTTTTGGAAAGGAGACGTGATCTATGGCAAGCAAATTGCAGGAGTATCGAAGAATGTCGGAAGAGGCTCAGCGGCAGCTGACCGGAAGCCTGGAGCGTTGGCAGTCCTTCCTCGCCACAGCGTCGAGGTTGTACAAATATCCGTATCACGAGCAGGTCATGATCCATGCCCAGCGCCCGGACGCCACCGCCTGTGCGGAGTTCGACGTCTGGAACAATACGATGCGCCGGTATGTTCGGCGCGGTTCCAAGGGCATCGCGCTCATCGATACCAGCGGCGACCGCGAGCGACTGCGCTATGTGTTTGATGTTTCGGACACCGGCACCCGGCCCAATTCCAGAAGCCTGAACCTGTGGGAACTGCGGGAGGAGCACATTCCGGCCGTATCCTCCATGCTGGAGAAAAACTATGGCGTGCCGGCAGGCGAAAGCCTTGCCGTTCAGCTGGAAGCTGTGGCCTCTCAGCTTGCGCGGGAATACTGGGAGGACAACCGCAGGGACATTCTCGGCATCCTTGAGGATTCTTTTCTGGAAGAGTATGATGAATTCAATGTCGGAGTGGCCTTCCGGAATGCCGCCGAGATCAGCATCAGCTATTCCCTGATGCTGCGCTGCGGTCTGGAGCCGGAAAACTACTTTGAACACGAAGACTTTATGAGCGTTTTCGATTTCAACACCCCGGAAACGGCGGGCGCACTGGGGACGGCGGTGAGCGGCATCAATCAGCAGGTGCTGCGGGAAATCGGAGCGACCATCCGGAACTATGAACGCGAACAGATCGCGGAAAGGAGCATGGCATATGGAAATGACGTACAGGCAGAACGGGGATTATCTGATCCCAGACATCAGACTGAGCGAGCAGGAGGAGACACCCATCGGGAAGTACGGGCAGATGCGGAAGCAGTACCTGAAGGAGCATCGCCCGATTCTCTGGAACCGACTGGTGCTGTCGGAGCAGCTGTATCCGCACCTTCGGGAGATCGACGGGACGGCGCACCGGAGGCTGGACGAGCTGATGCCGCAGATGGCGAAGCAGGCCGGCGTGACGGAAGAACTGAAGCGCAGAGACCCGCTGAAATGGGCGGGCATGATGAATACGCTGAAGGCGCAGGCCGAGGAGATCATTCTGAACGAGCTGGTGTACAACTAACAGCCGATGAGCCGGAACCTACGGAAGAACTGAATAACGGATATCCTGACGGGACAGAGTTTGAACAGCTCTCCATGAACCTTTTCCTCTCGGAACAGGAGAAGATATCCCTAATTGATGAAGCGGATCGCACGACCGAAGTGCTTTCCGCTTTTTCTTTTGCCCAGACGGAAATCGATGATATGCTCCGTTTCGGCAGCAACACAAGCCATGCCAGAGACCATATCGCGGATGCGTTCCAGAAGCAGAAGCCGATTGAGGAAATCGCGGCGCTGCTGCAAAGGGAATTCCATGGCGGCTACGGCATCCGGGGTGAACACGGCGATTATGCCGCGTGGTATGACGGAGACGGCATTCATCTGCACAAAGGCCGTGAAGCCAGATATGCCGCTGATTCTCAGGTCATTCCATGGGAGGCTGCGGCAGAAAGAATCGGACAGCTGTTGGAAGAAGGCAGCTTTGCTTCCAATGTGGAGCTTGCCGAGGCCGATGGGCGTGTCCGTTCCGAGCTGGCGCAGAGCCTGCTCTATCTGAAGCATGACCTGAGTGAGGAAGCAAACCGGGTGGGCTACTTCTCCTCCATGGACGATCTTCCTGCCGGTTATCCGGACGCCACCGCAGCGCTTGCGGAGAAGATGGCGGACAGTGCTTTTGCCGATACGCTTCGCGGCGAATTTCTGACATTTCTGAATGACTATGCGGAAAACAGAGAACTTCTGCGCTTTCATTATCACCGGATGGACGAGCTGTGGCAGGGAGTCAGGGACATCTCTGCCGAGCGCCGGGTATATCCGGACGGGCCTGCCGAATTTGCAGAACCGCAGAGCTTTATTACCGAGGATGAAATCAGCGAAACGCTTGCCGGCGGCAGCTCTGTGGCGGGCGGTAAGGGCAGAATCTACGCCTATTTTACCGCAGACCACACCATGAAGGAAAAAGCGGATTTTCTGAAGCAGGAATACGGCATCGGCGGACGCTCTCACGCACTGTCCGGGGCTGACCATTCTTCTGAAGATCACAGTGCCAAGGGCATCCGGCTGACCAAAGGCGGATGTGCCCCTGTAGAACTGAACTGGACGAAGGTTGTCGAGCGTATCTCCTCCCTCATCCGGAAGGACAGGTACTTCACCCAGGAGCAGAAGGATACCTATGCGCGGATGCACGATGAGCCGGAACTCTCTGAACCTGAAGTACCTGCGCAGGAAGAACCTCCTGTCATAGAAGAATCTATGCCCGAACCGATTAAGGAGCCTGTTTCTGAACCGGCTGCTGTGCAGAAGCCTGTCACGGCCAATGAAATCAGCGATGCACTCATCCGCTGGAACGGCAGCTTTGAAAGCAAATCCCGCGTCAACGACTATATGCTGGCACATGGACGGGAGCGCGGAGCTGCCGCATGGCTGAAAGATGAGTTTGGCGGTGCGGATACCTTTTCCGTTGTTACCGACCATGGAACGCTGGAATTGCCGTGGGCAAAAGTTCAGCGTCAGCTGGGGATTCTGGTGAATGACGGACGCTTCTTTACCGAGGCCGACCGGATGCTGGCGCAGGCGGAACAGATTGCCGCGCAGAGTGCGGTTGCGCCCTATGAGCGCTTCACTGTCATTGAAACGGACGAGGGCTACGGCATCTGGGACGATCTGCACGACGGCCTCTATGTGGATGAGGAAGGTGTGACTGCCGACTTCGATTCCGAGTGGGTGGCGGAGAACTATCTGCTCGAACTGAAAGAGAAAATTGCCCAGCGGGAAGCTGCCGAATGGGAGTATGTGGAGCACTCCAAATATGAGGCGCAGAGCCTGGAAACAGAACGGGACTCTGCTTCTGCTGGCGATGTATTGGCTGATACAGATAAGACTTCGGAAACGGAGTCTGAACCCCATTTTCAGGACGATAACGACCTGATCGGCGCAGAGCTGACGCTGGACGGCAGGCGCTTTGCGGTGGATGAGGTCAGGTACGGCCGCGCCTCCCTGCGGGACATTACATTCCAGAACGGAACCGGTTTTCCCATCTTCCGCAATGAACCGGTTGAGACCGTGCGCGGGATTCTCTTCCCGGAGAAGACGACGGTGCCCCAGGTCAATCTGGAGGCAGAACTGACCGAGGCAGAACTTGCCATTATGCGCCCGCAGCTGGATGCGGCAGGGATTGACTACCTGGTTGCCAATGCCGGGTACAACAGACGAACCATCAGCTTTTCCTCCCGGCATTATCGGGAAGTACAGGATATGCTGGATGCGCTGCCTGAGGAACTGGAACAGCCCCGCTTTACCGTGGAGCTGACTTCCGATGCTTTTGAAGAGCCGTTCATCATCCGGGACAATTCCGTGCCGGAGGGACGGGACGGCCAGTATTATGATGTGGGCGGCATCTATCAGACGTTTCGTTCAGAGCAGGAGGCGCAGAAATACGCCGACAGGCTGAATGGGAAGGAACCATTTGAACAGCCGCAGATGACTTCCGAGACCGAGGCAATTTATCCCGGCGAGCAGACCGGACTTCCCTATGACATTGTTACGGAACGGCTACGCACGGAACCGGAGCATACGCCGCCGGTATCCGATGCCCAGAACTTCCGTATCACGGATTCTGACCTGGGTGCAGGCGGTGCCAAGACCAAGTATCAGGCAAACATCAGCGCCATCCGGCTGCTGAAACAGCTGGAAGCCGAGGGGCTTCAGGCCAGCCCCGACCAGCAGGAAGTGTTGTCCCGCTATGTGGGCTGGGGCGGTTTGGCGGACGCTTTTGACCAGGATAAGGAAAACTGGCGCGCGGAATATGCGGAACTGAAGGAGCTTCTCACACCGGAGGAATACGAGGCGGCAAGAGCCTCTACGCTGAATGCCCACTACACCAGTCCCACCGTCATTCATGCCATGTATGAGGCGCTGGAGAATATGGGCTTTGAATCGGGCAATATTCTGGAGCCCAGCATGGGCGTCGGGAACTTCTTCGGCTGTCTGCCCGAATCCATGCAGAACAGCAGGCTATACGGCGTGGAGCTGGACAGCATCACAGGGCGGATTGCAAAGCAGCTTTATCCCAAAGCAGACATTACCGTGGCGGGATTTGAAACCACCGACAGACGTGATTTCTATGACGTTGCCATCGGCAACGTGCCGTTCGGACAGTATCGGGTCAATGACCGGGCTTACAACAGGCTCGGTTTTTCCATTCATGACTATTTCTTTGCCAAGACCCTCGATCAGGTACGCCCCGGCGGTGTGATTGCCTTTGTCACCAGCCGCTACACCATGGACAAACAGTCCCCGGAAGTCCGCAGATACATCGCGCAGCGGGCGGAGCTGCTGGGCGCAATCCGCTTGCCCAATAACGCCTTCAAAGCCAATGCGGGCACGGATGTCGTCTCCGATATCATCTTCCTGCAGAAGCGGGACTGCCCTATCGAGATTGAACCGGACTGGGTGCATCTGGGGCGGAATGAGGACGGCTTTGCCATCAACAGCTACTTTGTGGAGCATCCGGAGATGATTCTGGGACGGCAGTCCTCCGAGAGTACCCAGTACGGCAGACAGGATTTCACCGTAGAGCCCATCGAAGGACTGGAGCTTGCTGATCAGCTTCACGACGCGGTGAAGTACATCCGCGGCACCTATCAGGCGGCGGAGCTGCAGGAGCTCGGCGATGACGAGGCGCTTTCGGACAGCATTCCCGCAGACCCGAATGTCAAAAACTACAGCTATACCGTCGTGGACGGAGAGGTCTACTACCGGCAGAACAGCCTGATGAGCCGGCCGGCGCTGAACGCAACCGCTTCAGAGCGCGTCAAAGGGCTTGTGGGACTGCGTGACTGCCTGCATCACCTGATTGATCTCCAGATGGACGCCATGACCCCGGACAGCGCAATCCGGCAGGCCCAGGCAGAGCTGAATACGCTCTACGATAGCTTTACCGCAAAATACGGTCTCATCAACAGCCGCGCCAATGCGCTGGCATTTCAGGACGACAGCTCCTACTATCTGTTGTGTACGCTGGAGGAGCTGGACGAGGAAAAACAGCTGAAGCGCAAGGCGGACATCTTCACCAAGCGCACAATCAAGCCGCATGAGGTCGTGACCTCCGTGGATATGCCGTCCGAAGCGCTGGCGCTCTCCATCTCAGAAAAAGCCTGCGTTGATCTGCCGTATATGCAGCAGCTGACCGGCATGGACGAGTCTGCGCTGATTGACGGCCTGCAGGGCGTTATCTTCCGGGACCCGGTGAAAAGCGAGTGGCAGACTGCCGACGAATATCTCTCAGGCAATGTGCGTCAGAAACTTCGGGAAGCGGAACAGGCAGCATCTGCCGATCCGGCCTATCTGCCCAATGTGGAGGCGCTCCGTTCTTCCCAACCGAAGGATCTGGACGCTTCTGAAATTGAGGTGCGCCTGGGTGCAACCTGGATTGACCAGAAATACATCCAGCAGTTCATGGAGGAAACCATTGAGCCGCCGTATTATCTGCGCCGGAGTATTCAGGTGCATTTCTCTCCGTTTACTGCGGAGTGGAGCATCAGCGGAAAATCCCAGCCGTCTTACAGCGATATAAACGCCTATATGACCTACGGCACGGAGCGCGCCAACGCCTACCGGATTCTGGAGGACACGCTGAACTTGCGCGATGTGCGCATCTACGACACCGTTACCGATCCGGACGGCAAGGAGCGCCGGGTTCTCAATTCCAAAGAAACGACCCTTGCCCAGCAGAAACAGCAAGCCATCAAGGATGCCTTTTCCGAGTGGATATGGAAAGACCCGGACAGACGGCAGGAACTTGTGACGCGCTACAACGAGCTGTTCAATTCCAACCGGCCGCGCGAATATGATGGCTCCCATATCACTTTCAGCGGCATGAACCCGGAGATTCATTTGAGGGAGCATCAGCTGAACGCTGTCGCACACATTCTTTATGGCGGAAATACGCTGTTGGCGCACGAGGTGGGCGCAGGCAAGACCTTCGAGATGGTCGCTGCCGCCATGGAGAGCAAGCGTCTGGGGCTTTGCCACAAGCCGATTTTTGTGGTTCCGAATCATCTGACCGAGCAGTGGGCATCGGAGTTTCTGAGGCTGTACCCATCTGCCAATATTCTGGCGGCAACGAAAAAGGACTTTGAGCCGAAAAACCGCAAGAAGTTCTGCGCCCGTATTGCCACCGGCGATTACGACGCCATTATTATCGGACATAGCCAGTTCGAGCGGATTCCGGTCTCCATGGAACGGCAGGAGCGGCTGCTGCGGGAACAGATTGAGGAAGTCACCGAGGGCATTGAGGAACTGAAGAGCAGCCGTGTTGAGCGCTTTACCATCAAATCCATGGAGCGCACGAAGAAAGGACTGGAGACCAAGCTGAAAAAGCTGTTGGAATCCGGAAGAAAGGATGATGTTGTTACCTTTGAGGAGCTGGGCGTTGACCGGCTCTTTGTGGACGAGGCACACGCCTTCAAAAACCTGTTTCTTTATACGAAGATGCGCAATGTGGCCGGACTTTCGACAACGGATGCGCAGAAATCCTCCGATATGCTGCTGAAATGCCGCTACATCGATGAGCTGACCGGAGGAAAGGGCGTGGTGTTCGCGACGGGAACACCCGTCAGCAACTCCATGACCGAGCTTTACACCATGATGCGCTATCTTCAGCATGACACGCTTCAGAAGAAGGGGCTGGCACATTTTGACTGCTGGGCTTCCACTTTCGGTGAGACCACAACGGCGATTGAACTGGCTCCCGAGGGCACCGGCTATCGCGCACGGACAAGGTTTGCCAAGTTCTTCAACCTGCCGGAGCTGATGACCCTGTTCAAGGAAGTTGCAGACATCAAGACATCCGATCAGCTCCATCTTCCGGTTCCGGAGGCTGTCTATCACAATGTGGTGGCACAGCCGACAGAGATTCAGCAGGCGATGGTGCAGGAACTGTCCGAACGCGCTGCCAAAGTCCATGCCGGTGCGGTGGATGCCAGCGTGGACAATATGCTCCGTATCACCACGGACGGCAGAAAGCTGGGACTCGATCAGCGCATCATCAATCCCGATCTGCCGGATGACCCGTCCAGCAAGGTCAATATGTGCGTGGATAACATCTACCGCATCTGGGATGAAGGTCAGGCAGACAAGCTGACCCAGTTGGTGTTTTGCGATTTGAGCACACCCAAAACCGGTGCTCCTGCGGCGAAAGCGGCGAAATCCGTTGCCGGAAATCTGGACATCCCGGAGCTTCACGCGGTGGAATCCCAGATCGACATCACGCTGGAACCGGAGTTCACCGTCTACGATGACATCCGGGAGAAACTGGTGGCAAGAGGCATTCCAAGGGAGCAGATTGCTTTTATACACGAGGCCAATACCGAGGCACGGAAGAAAGAGCTGTTTGCAAAAGTCCGCTCCGGTCAGGTGCGTGTGCTGATGGGCAGCACCTTCAAAATGGGGGCCGGCATGAACGTGCAGGATCGGCTTGTGGCGCTTCATGACCTGGATGCGCCATGGCGGCCGGGCGACCTGAAACAGCGCTCCGGCCGAATCATCCGTCAGGGAAACAGGAACAAGCAAGTCCACATCTTCCGCTATGTGACGGAGGCCACCTTTGACGCCTATCTCTGGCAGACGCTGGAGAACAAGCAGAAGTTCATTTCGCAGATTATGACGAGCAAAAGCCCCGTGAGGAGCTGTGAGGACATTGATGAAACCGCGCTGTCCTATGCGGAGATCAAGGCGCTTTGCGCCGGTGATGAGCGCATCAAGGAGAAGATGGATCTGGATGTGGACGTGGCAAGGCTGAAGCTGATGAAAGCCAATCATCAGAGCCAGCAGTACCGGCTGGAGGACAACATTCTCCGTCACTTCCCGGAACAGATTGAACAGAACAAGGGATTTATCGCAGGGCTTCAGGCAGATATGCAGACGCTGGCAGAGCACCCCCATCCGCAGGACGGCTTTGCCGGCATGACGGTGCGGGGCGATGTGCTGACCGATAAGGAAAACGCCGGCGCGGCGCTGGTGGATGCCATGAAGGAAGTCAAAGGGCTGGAGCCGGTGCCCATCGGCAGCTACCGCGGTTTTCAGATGTCTCTGACGCTGGAGGATTTCGGCAAGCAGTATGTGCTGACCCTCAAGGGGAAAATGTCCCATCGTGTGGAGCTGGGCAAAGACCCCAGGGGCAATCTTATCCGCATCGACAATGCCCTTTCCGGCATGGAGACGCGCCTTGCCCGTGTGCGGGAAAAGCTGGATTCCCTTTATGCGCAGATGGAAACTGCCAAAGCGGAGCTGGGCAAGCACTTTCCGCAGGAGCAGGAGCTGAAGGAGAAATCCGCCCGTCTGGCACAGCTGAACATTGAGCTGAATATCGATGACAGGACGCCGATGGAGGCAATGGCCGAGATTGCGGACAGCGAGCCGGAGGTGCGCCCTGCGGTCAGTGCGAAATCCGAAAGGCCGTCTGTGCTGGCCAAACTCCATGCCCCGCTGCCGCAGCGGGACAGTCATCCCAAACAGAATGAAACCGAGAAGGAGGTTCGCTGAACATGGAAAAGAAGATCGCAACGGATACGCCGTTATACCGGCATGATGCAGCCTATGCCCGCGAGCATGACGAGCTGCCGCTGTACAGAGAGTCCTATCAGGCCAATATCGCCTGCAAGGAGGCGATTGAGGAAGCCATTTCCGAGAATTACGGCAACAACCGTCTGAATTCTCAGGCGGTGTTTGACGCGGTCAGCGCAGAGTTCAGCATGGAGAGAATCCAGTATGTGCTGGCCAATACTGTGCAGTATAAGGATTGGGACGGACGCATCAGCCGCGCCAACCGGGAGTGGGCGCAGACCGTGCCGGTTGTGCCCAACCCCGATTCCTGGGGCGGAGACCGCAACTGCTATTTTGTGGTGGACAGGCCGCATACCGGACTGACGGACCTGTTTATCACCCATTTCCGAAAGGAACTGGAGAAAGCGCCCAGAGAGAAAAAGCCGTCTGTTCTGGAAAAGCTCCAGAAGCCCCTGCCGGACGCTGCGCCGAAACCCGGCAGAGAGAAAGCGCAGGAGCTCTGATCATGGCAGATACAAGGGACATCAGTATGCACTTCTGGGCAACGCAGGAGGAGTATGACCTGATTCAAAAGAACATGGCACTGTCGGGCAGTACGAACCTCAGCGCTTTCCTGCGGAAGATGGCTATTGACGGCATGGTCATCAGGCTGGATATGCCGGAGATTCAGGAGATGCTGCATCTGCTCAGGCGCGCAAACGCAAGCATCAATCAGATTGCCAGACATCTGCATGATACCGGGCGCATTTACGATACCGATCTGGAGGAAATACTGGGGTTTCAGAAAGAAACCGCTGCCCGTCTGAATGATATTCTCACCAAACTTTCCGCCTTGAAATAAGGACAATACACCCCAAGGGCAGCGGAGCCGCGCGCTTTGCTGCCCGCATTTTTTGTTATCCGGCTCCGCATCCTTGAGCGTTTTGAATTTCGGAATTAAAATAGAATCAGAAAAGAAGAAAAGGAGGCTCTGACCATGAAAATACTGCTGAAAATTCTCTGCGCACCGATGATTGCCGTTTTGTCCGTTTTCGTCTGGCTGGCGTCGAAACTGGTTCAGGTATCCGCTGTTGTTATGAATTTCATCGCCATTGCCGTGGGTCTGGGCGCACTCTGCATCCTTTTTGACGGAAAGACCGCCCAGGGCATCTGCGGACTGATTGCGGCGTTTCTCTTTACCCCGTTCGGACTGCCGATGTTCTCCATCATGCTTCTGGGACAGGTGCAGAAATTCCGCTACTGGATTCAGGACAGCGTGTACGGATAACAGAACTTTGCGCCAGGTTGGCGCAAAGTCAATTACATTGATGAGGGCTTCTGCTTTTGCCGGCAGGAGCCTTTCTTTTTTGAAAAAGGTGGTGAACCGATATGGCAACAACACGCATTATCCCCATGCATCAGAACAAAGGGAAAACCATCCGGCAGTGCCTGTCCGACAGATTGGATTACGGCAAAAATCCGGATAAGACCCAGGAGGGTCAGCTGATCAGCGCCTATGCCTGCGACCCGGATACCGCAGACGCAGAGTTTGCGCTTTCCAAACGGGAGTATTTTCAGCTGACCGGCCGCAGACAGGACAGCGATGTGATCGCCTATCAGGTGCGCCAGTCCTTTCGTCCTGGTGAGATTACGCCGGAGGAGGCAAACCGCATCGGCTACGAATTTGCCGAGCGTTTCCTGAAAGGCAATCACGCCTTCATCGTCTGCACTCATACGGACAGGCAGCACATCCACAATCACATTTACTGGAACTCCACCAGTCTTGACTGCACCCGGAAATTCCGGAACTTCTGGGGCAGCACCATGGCAGTCCGGAAGCTGAGCGACCTGATCTGCGTCCAGCACAGGCTGTCCGTCATTGAAAATCCGAAGCCCCACGGCATAAGCTACAACCGCTGGCAGGGTGATATTGAAAAGCTCTCAAACCGCGACCGCCTCTGTCTGGATATGGATGCGGCGCTGGCGAAAAAGCCGCACGACCTTGAGGGCTTTTATTCGCTCATGGAGCAGGCCGGTTACACCGTTATCCGCGGGAAAAACATCACCTTCAGCCATCCGCGGCAGAAGCGCAATATCCGTATGCGCTCACTTCCGGAAGAGTACCGGGAGGATGCCATTCGGGAGGTGCTGGCAGGCAGGCGTATCCATCATCCGAGAAAACGCCGCAGTCCGCTGGCAGAGCAGAAAGCCCAGCTTGTCAGTGCTCTGGAAGCAAAACAAAATCAGGGACGAGGCCGTTACTACGATCTGTCTATTCAGAACCAGATTACCAAACAGCAGGCCAGGGCGCTTCTATATTATCAGCAGCACGGGTTCACCAGCGCAGATGATTTTGACGCATTTACCGATTCCGTGGAAGCTGTAAAGCATCGCAGAGATGCGTTGTCCGCGCAGATCACTTCTGCCGAAAAGCGGCTGAATGAGATTGCGATACTCCAGAAGCACATCACCAATTATCTCAAAACCAAGGATATCTATGCCGGCTATCGGGCGTCCGGTTATTCCAAAGCGTACTATGAGGAACATGAGGATGCGATCAAACTCTGCAAGGCGTCCAAGCGGGCATTTGACGAATTGCTTCCCTCTGACACTTCCGGCAAAACTGCCGGTTCCCACAAGAAGCAGCTTCCCTCCCTGAAAGCCCTCCGGGCGGAGTATGCCGAGCTGCTGGCGATGAAAAAGGCGGCATACCCGGAATACTACAAGGCGAAAGATGAGTACCGGGAGCTGCTGACTTATCAGGCAAATCTGGCCGGGCTGTTCGGCATTGAAAATGTCAGAAGTGCGCCTCAGCGTGAGCACCAGCAGGAAGAAAAATAAGCGCCGTCAGGTGCGCCGCCGAAGATGAAAGCTTCGATCATTGGGGTTTGGGGCTTGTCCCCAACAAGCAGAAACAGAAAGTTCCGCCTCCGGGCGGAATCTTTTTGTTTTGAGCCTTTCTGATCAGGAAGGCATTGCTTGCCAAAGAAGAGTTCGTTCCATAAAAATTTTGATGGATGTGTTTTATGACACACCATGAGATTGAATTGTTCACACTTTCGTGCTATAATAAAATATGAATTATACTAACCACTTGCCGAAAATAAGAGAGGGATAAATTATGGCTGTAAGCTACAAAAAATTATGGAAACTCCTTATTGACAAAGACATGAAAAAGAAGGAACTGGAACAACAGGCAAAAGTAAGTCACTACACCGTCAGCAAAATGTATCGCGGCGAAAATGTTACTATCGATATTTTGGAGCGGATTTGTAAAACGCTGGATTGCTCTCTTGATGACATAGTGGAGTTTGTTCCTGATCCAGATCCAGACGAAGAAAAATAAACTAAGAGTGCGGAGCGCGCATACCTGACGGGAGAGATATATAAATGAAAGCAATATCTATTAAAAATCCCTTTGCAACCCAAATAATGCGAGGGACGAAAAATATTGAATATCGCACATGGGATACAAAACATCGCGGAGATCTGTTAATTTGCAGCAGTGCAAATCCTCAAGTTCCCGGGATGATGTCAGGCTGCGCTCTTTGTGTTGTTGAGTTAGTTGATACACAGTATGATTCTGCAAATGATGTTTATGAGTGGCACTTGAGCAACGTCAGAAAAATCAAAGCCTTCCCTGTAAAAGGAAAGCTCAATTTCTTTGAAGTTGACGATGCACTGATCCATTTTGCGGATGAAGAACATAGAAATTCCCAAACATCTGTCCCGAAAGCAGCTAACACGCCAGCCGCAGCCCCCGTTTTCCCTCAGATGCCGGGGATGCCCAAAACGATTGATAATGTGACACTTCGGGTCAAGGACGATCTGGAGGAAACCATTACCCGGAAAAGCAAGCTGAGAATTGCAGCGGCCTGTTTCTCAATCTATGCCTACGAAGAATTGAAAAAGAGCCTTTCCGACATCGATGAACTGAAATTTATATTTACCTCTCCAACCTTTACGACCGATAAAGCTGAGAAATCGAAGCGTGAATTCTATATCCCTCGCCTGAATCGCGAGCAGAGCCTTTACGGCACTGAGTTTGAAGTGCGGCTGCGCAACGAACTGACGCAGAGAGCCATCGCCAGAGAGTGTGCCGAGTGGATTCGCCAGAAAGCTACATTCAAGTCCAACACCACCGACCAGGTTGTCCCCGGATTCATGAATGTCGTGACTGATCAGGATCAGTATACCTATATGCCGTTCAACGAATTTACTACGGTAGGGCTTGGCTGCGAACGGGGAAACTATGCTTATAACTTTACCCAGCGGCTCAGCTATCCGATGAGCAAAAGCTATATTGATCTGTTTGAACAGCTCTGGAATGACAAGCAGCACTTCCAGGATGTGACCGACCAGGTGATTGAAAATATCACAGCGGTATATAATGAGAATTCACCGGAATTCATCTACTTTGTTACCCTGTACAATATCTTTAATGAATTCCTCGATGATATATCGGAGGATACACTGCCCAACGAGGCAACCGGTTTTAAGAACAGCAAAATCTGGGGTATGCTGTTCAATTTCCAGCGTGATGCGGCGCTTGCCATCATCAGCAAACTGGAAAAGTTCAATGGATGCATTCTAGCTGACTCCGTTGGTCTTGGTAAGACCTTTACGGCGCTGGCAGTTATAAAATACTATGAATCCCGCAACAAAAGTGTTCTCGTCCTCTGCCCGAAGAAGCTGGCAAACAACTGGAATACATATCGGGATAATTACACCAACAACCCGCTGGTGGAAGATCGATTCAACTATGATGTGCTGTTCCACACCGACCTTGGAAGAACGCACGGAACCTCCAACGGAATCGACCTCTCCAGACTGCGCTGGGATAACTATGACCTTGTTGTGATTGATGAATCCCACAACTTCCGCAACGGCGGCAAGCTGGATTCTGAGAGCGACGAAAAAGATAACCGCTATACCACGCTGATGAAGCAGGTCATTAGGAAAGGTGTCAAAACAAAAGTCCTGATGCTTTCTGCAACGCCGGTCAATACCAGGTTTAACGATCTTAAAAATCAGCTTCAGCTCGCCTATGAGGGTGACAGTTCTCAGATTGACAGTAAGCTGAAGACTACTCGCTCGATTGACGAGATTTTCAGAAATGCCCAGAAGGCGTTCAACACATGGAGCAAGTGGGAGCCGTGCGACCGCACGACTGATAACCTGCTGAAAATGCTGGACTTTGATTTCTTCGAAGTGCTGGACAGCGTAACCATTGCCCGATCCAGAAAGCACATCGAGAAATATTATGATACATCTTCTATCGGAAAGTTCCCAGAGCGGCTTGCGCCAATCTCACACCGTCCGCACTTGACGGATTTGAAAGATGCCATCAGTTACAACGAAATCTTCGAACAGCTGACAAAGCTGAATCTGGATATCTACCGGCCATCGCATTACATACTGCCGAGCCGTATGGAGAAATATGCGGCGCTCTATGGTGATAAGCAGGGCAAGATTGGATTTAATCAGGTTGGCCGTGAAATGGGTATTCGCCGCCTGATGGCAATCAATCTGATGAAGCGAATGGAAAGCTCTGTCTATTCCTTCAATCTGACCTTGTGCCGTATAAAGGAACTGATTGATACTACGATTGACTCTATCGATGATTTTGAAGCATCGGCAGGAGCGAAAATTAACCTCACCGATATTACAGATGCCGATGAATACGATCTGGACGATCAGAACAGCGATGATTTTGCGGCTTTCGGCAAAAAGGTGCAGATTGACCTTGCCGATATGGACCGGATTTCGTGGAGGGCTGAACTGGTAAAAGATCAGGAAATTCTGGAGCTTCTGACCCTCATGGTGGCTGACATCACGCCGGCGCATGACAGCAAGTTGCAGGAGCTTCTGACCGTTCTGCGGGAAAAAGTGACCCATCCGATCAATCCCGGAAACCGGAAGGTCATCATCTTTACGGCATTTGCCGATACTGCCATGTATCTTTACGAGCATGTCAGCAATGTCATGCAGGATGAATTCGGGCTGCACACAGCTGTTGTAACAGGTTCGGTAGACGGACGCACGACGGCTCGCCTGAAAAAAGCGGATATGAACACCATACTGACCTGCTTCTCGCCCATTTCAAAAGACAAAGCACTTTTGAACATGGGGAATCTGCCGGACATTGATATTCTGATTGCAACGGACTGTATCTCGGAAGGACAGAACCTGCAGGACTGCGATTACCTGATCAATTACGACATTCACTGGAATCCTGTCAGAATCATTCAGCGGTTCGGACGCATTGACCGTATCGGCAGCAAAAACAGCGTGATTCAACTGGTGAACTTCTGGCCGGACATTACTCTGGACGAATATATCAATCTGAAATCCAGGGTGGAAACCAGAATGAAGATTGTGGATATGACCGCGACAGGAGACGACAATATCCTGTCGGATGAAGAAAAGCATGACCTGGAATACCGCAAGGCACAGCTGCAGCGGCTTCAGGAAGAAGTCGTCGATATTGAAGAAATGTCTTCCGGCATTTCTATCATGGATCTGGGACTCAACGAGTTCCGGATGGATCTGCTGGAGTATATCAAGCAGCATCCGGAAGTCGAACATACGCCGATGGGGCTCCATGCCGTAGCGCCTGCTAGTTCGGAATGCCCTTCGGGTGTGATCTTTGTCCTGAAAAACCGTACCCAAAGCGTCAATGTTGATAACCGGAACCGGCTTCATCCGTTCTATATGGTCTACATCAGCGAGGATGGCGAAGTGATTTGCGACTATCTCCAACCCAAAAAGCTGCTGGATACGATGCGGCTTGTCTGCAAAGGCAGGGATAAGCCGATTGAGGTGCTGTATCACAGATTCAACGAAGAAACAAATGATGGACGCAGCATGGGAGATATTTCGGAACTGCTGTCTGAAGCCATCAATTCCATCATTGATGTGAAAGAAGAAAGCGATATCGACAGTCTGTTTTCACCGGGAGGTACATCTGCACTATTGTCGGCAGTCTCTGGACTGGAAGATTTTGAGTTGATCTGCTTCTTAGTGCTGAAAGATGAATGAGAGATAATATGGAGCAGGCCATATATGAACACGAATAATGATAAATGCCAGAGTGCTGGAGGAATACTATGTCAAAGCTAAATGTTGACCAGAAAACAATAAAAGATTTGTTTCAGGATAAAAAGGCTGACTTTTTAATTCCTGATTATCAGCGTCCCTATGCGTGGGGCGAAGCAGAGTGTCAGACCTTGTGGGATGATATCTTTTCGTTTGCCATCCCTGATGATGGGCGTACTGAATTTGATAGCAACAGCGAATATTTCCTCGGCCCCATTGTCACCTTCAAGAATGATGATGCAAAGATGGAGGTCATTGATGGACAGCAGCGCCTGACGACACTGATGCTTCTGTTGAGGGCTTTCTATGCCAAATTCGGTCATATGCAGGATAAAGCGTCTGTGGCGACACGTCAAAACATTGAAAAATGCATCTGGAAAACGGACGAGTTTGGTGAGCCGGATATGTCTGCGCTGAAAATCGATTCTGAAGTTGCGACAGATAAGGATAAGGACGAATTCCTTGATATCCTGCGGACCGGAACGATCAAGGCCGGGCAAAAAAGCCGGTATGCAGCCAACTTCAAGTTTTTCCAGAACTGTATTGATGACTTTCTGGCAAAATACCCGACATATTTTGCGTATCTCCCGACGCGGATTATGAACAACTGTATTCTCCTTCCCATAGAAGCAGAATCACAGGATACTGCGCTGCGCATTTTTTCAACGCTGAACGATCGTGGTATGCCCTTGTCGGATTCTGATATCTTTAAGGCCCAGTTCTACAAGTATTACACGAAACTTGGGCAAAAAGACAGTTTCATCAAGCAGTGGAAAGACCTAGAGGAACTTACGGAAAAGATTTTCCATCCGATCAACGGGACTCCGATGGATGAGCTTTTTACTCGTTACATGTACTTCAGACGTGCAAAAATGGGAATAAAGAGCTCCACCACAGAGGCATTGCGTAAATTCTATGAAAAGGACAACTATGCCCTTTTGAGAGAACCCAATACGCTTGATGATATGATCACACTGGCACATTTCTGGGAGGATGTTTCCAATCAGGATAAAGATCGTTTCTCTCAGCGCATTTTGCGTTTGCTTTTTGTCCTGAACTATGCGCCGAATGGAATGTGGACTTACTTTGTCTCTGTGTATTTTATGCAGAATAAAGATGACCACGGCTTACTGGAAGAGGAAGAGTTTTTCCGTTTCCTGAATAAGACAATCGGTTTTATCTGGACATATGCTGTTACCAATCCCGGCGTGAACGCTCTTCGTACACCTGTCTATGCCGAGATGGTCAATATCGTGAATAACCGTCCGGTTACTTTTGATGGGTTTAAGTTTGAACCGGAAAAAGTTCAAAGTATGTTTTCTAACTTCGTCTTTAATAATGCTCGTCCGATTACCAAGTCCATGCTGGCATGGTGGGCATTCCAGTATGATAGCCAGGAGCTGATTTCCCTGGAGACTATTCTGGAAGTCGAACACATCTATGCCCGCAACCGTTATGAAAACGACAAGTCTCTTTCGGATGTCAGAAATTTGGAGGCGTTGGGCAATAAGGCGTTGCTGGAAAAGCGAATCAATATTAGAGCTGCGGATTATCGCTTTGCAGATAAGATTAAGTATTATCAGGGCTTTACAAACAGCCGGAATCAGCAGAAAGAAGGAACGCAAAACCATGAGTTGATTCTGCTTTCCACGGCGGATGATTTTACAGAAGCCGATATTGTAAGACGCACTGAAGATATTATGTCTGCCTTTGTCGCATTTTTGAAGGATAACGATCTTACTAAGTAATATATACAGAAGGAGGTGGCGAGAAAATGCTTGATCTTCCAAAATCCACAGAATTCAATAAGCGAATACCGAAGCAGAAGTTCTATGAAAAGATAGATGTTTCCCCGGCTCTTAAGCGCGTGTTTGTGGAGCAAATCAAAATAATTTACTGGCGCAATAAACTCGCTGCCACCACCCTGAATCTTGCCCCAGGTACATCTGTAGATGAAATTGAAATCATTGAAATTAAGTTGTCTTCACAAGAACTGGATGTGGCAGTTCTGCGGCAGATCGACAAGGAGATCCCCTACCACATCCTGTTTGTGTTGGAATGCGAGGGGAAATACCGGGCAGTGATTGGCTACAAAGAAAAGTCGATATCCGGGAAAAGCACTTTCAAGGTAGACCGGTATTACTTCACAGGCTGGATGGAGGAATCGGAACTACCAGTACGAATCGAAGGACTGACCATGGATGCCGTTTACGAGAACTTTGTCCGTCAGATCGCCGGCCCGGATTTAGGACAAGCTGCTACTGCCGAAACAACGCTGAAAGACAGCATCGAAATCCAAAAACAGAGGGAGCAGTTGCAAAAACAGATTGCAATACTGGAAGCGAAGATACGGAATGAGAAACAGCCGAAAAAGAAATTTGAATTGGTGCAACATCTACACTTACTTCAGGCTCAAAGGAATGGTGAAGAAAAGAGGTGAAAGAAATGTACTATTCCCCGTTAAGATATCCGGGCGGCAAGGGAAAACTTGCCCCCTTCATGAAATTGCTGATAGAAAAAACCGGACATACGAACGGCGTATATATAGAACCATTTGCAGGTGGAGCAGGAATTGCTATTGATTGTTTGCTAAATGAAGTGGTGTCGGAGATAGTCATCAATGATTTAGATAAAGGGATATATTCTTTTTGGCGAGCAATACTGAGTGAAACTGATCGGTTTGTAAATGATGTTATGACTGTTCCCCTTAATATTGATGAGTGGGAAAGGCAGCGTCAAGTATATTTGACAAATAATCAGAGGTATAGCTATGAGCTGGGCTTTGCTACATTTTATTTGAACAGAACGAACCGCTCTGGAATAATTAAAGGCGGAGTGATTGGCGGTAAAGAACAGACCGGAAAGTGGACATTAGATGTTAGATTTAATAGAGAGGCGTTGGTTTCTCGAATTTGTGATGTGGCTTTGCACAAAAGTCAGATTCATTTATATAACAAAGATGTCAGTAGTTTTCTTTCGCATTATGTACGGAAGTATGCAGGAAACGCTATGATTTATTTTGATCCGCCTTACTACGAGAAAGGGAGAGAATTATACTTGAACTTTTTTACTCATAATGATCATGTCAGGATAAGGTCAGAAATTGAGCAATTGCGAGACATAGACTGGGTCATTACATATGATGATTGCCCAGAAATCCTTGACCTGTACAGTGGACATATATGTCGGCGTATGCAGTGGAATTATTCTGCAGCAACAAAGAGAACCGTTAATGAAATTGTGATCTTCCCAAATGTAGAAATGATTCCGACAGAACAAGAGCTTAAGAAAAGTAGAGTTAAAACCATGCTTTTCGACGTAAATGAATGCGAGGTGTAAATCATGGGGCTTAAGCTGGCAAAAATGGAGATTGAGTATTTCCGAAGTTTTCATGATGTTCAGTTTGATGTTGGCCGAAAAATCACTGCAATTAGTGGTCAAAATGGCGTTGGAAAATCCAATATTGCTTCTTTGATTGCTTCTGGGTCAGGCTTAAGCAAAAAAGGGGAGCTCGGCAGTAATTTCCAGCCGGAATTCTCTGATTTCTTCAATGTAGAATCGACAGAGGACTTTACAGAATACAAGCTATTTCTTACGTATAAAGAAGATGGCAAGGAAGGAACTGTCTTAAAGAGGCTGTCGTTTAAGGATGACACTGCAACCAATAGAGGCATTCGCATTATTCCACGAACCTCTAACAGAGATATGACAGGTATTAGTTCTAAAGAAGCAGAGAGAATGGCAAAAGATACTTTCGGCGTTGGTGGTGCTGCACGAGTACCCATACCTACGATTTATCTGAGTATTTCAAGACTATATCCCCTTGGCGAAAGAAGAGAAACTGTTACAATTAAGGAAATTAAGAAGACAAATAGGCTTTATCAAAACGAGGCAGATGCAAAGTTTAGAGAATGGTATAATGCAGTTATTCCCGGCTCGATTAAGAGAGACGCGTCTTTAAGCATTATTGAGAAGAAAACCAGCTCTCGTTCTTCTTTGCATATGGATATGGAGCGCACGCCTACCCTGTCACAGTCTGTTGGGCAAGACAATATTGGTAATATTATTAGCGCATTAGTTGATATTTACCTGCTTTCCAAACAAGAAGACTATGCGGGAGCCATACTGTGTATTGACGAGGTCGAGGTATCTCTTCATCCAGATACCCAACTCCACTTGCTGTCGTTGTTGGACAAGTTGGCAGATGAGTTAGATATTCAGTTCGTAGTCAGCACACACTCCTTGACTATACTCAAAGAGCTGATAAAAAAGCAAAGCCGAAACCCCGAAGACTATTCTGTTGTGTACCTGAAGAATCCATCTGCTCCGATGATAACAAAGCACAATACATATGAAATGCTTAAGGCGGATTTGCTTGGGAGAACAACTTTCGATTTCCCTAAAACAAAGATATACTTTGAAGACGAAGTAGGACAGCATGTGTTTCATATGTTGGTATCTTCTCTACGGTATCAGTGTATTGCACTTAAAAGCGGAAATGGCCTAAGAGGCATTGATGAAGTGACCATTTCTGGCAAGCTTCAAGCCGAATTAAAACGATTAGAACGCTTTAGCGGAATACTTCCTGATCTTCAAGAAATCGTTATGCATTTGGGGTGTGAAACATTATTGACGATGTCTGTTCAAGATCAAATGTACTTTCAGAGGGTTCTTTTCTTGCTTGATGGCGATGCACGTTATAAGGATCCTGCACAAAAACCAAGGATTAGGGATTATCTGGACAAGAAATATGATTCAACAGGAAAAAATGACCGAAGCCATCCTGTTAATATCTGCTTTTTGCCAGAACACTTTGCGCCAGAATCGTATCTTTATGGAATTATTTACCAGCTCGTGAATCATGAAAACGACCATTCTGTATTTTGGAGGACGCTCGATGATAGCGAAGAAACCGCTCTTTATACAGCAACAAAGATTCGCAATATATTTTCTGGGCTACCGACAGAGTTTGATAACGATGATTTGAAGACGATCTTCAAACCATATCAGCCTGATGCTGAGAATAGTGAAATCTGGCAATTCATAGATAAATCACACATGTTGGATTACTATTACAGTGACTACAGGAATGTCGGTGAATTGATAAAATTCTTTGCTGACTTTGAGAATGCATATAATATAGCTCATGCGAAAACTGTAGCAAATCGGTTCGGCTAATAAGGAGGAACCACAAATGGACAAACTGAAAATGCACAGCCTTGATGGCGTGGCGAGAAATATAGAACTGATTGGTAACCTGTTTCCGGGTGCTGTTACCGAAGTGATGCGGGATGGCAAGGTGGAGCGGGCCATTGATTTTGATGTGCTGCGGCAGGAACTTTCCGACTGCATCGTGGAAGGTCGGGAGGAACGGTATCAGTTTACCTGGCCGGACAAGAAGAAGGCCATGCTGGCAGCGAACGCTCCCATTACGGCTACGCTGCGCCCTGTTGTGGCGGACAGCGTGGGCAAAGACGGCACCCCCGGCGGCTTTGACAGCGAAAACCTTTATATCGAGGGCGACAATCTGGAAGTCCTAAAGCTCCTGCAGGAGACCTATCTCGGCAAGGTCAAGATGATCTATATCGATCCGCCCTACAACACCGGCAACGATTTTGTCTATGAGGACGATTTTGCCCAGAGCACCGGGGAATACATGGAAAACAGCGGTCAGTACGATGAAGCGGGTAACCGCATGGTGACCAACACCGAAAGCAACGGGCGGTTTCATACAGACTGGCTGAATATGATCTACCCGAGATTGCGGCTGGCAAAGGATTTGCTGGCGGAGGATGGGGTTATTTTTATTAGCATAGATGATAATGAATATGAAAATTTAAAGAAAATATGTGATGAAATATTTGGAACCCTCGCTTTTTTGGCTACATTTGTATGGAAGAGACGTTCTTCTTCACAATTAGATAGGAGCAAATGTTCAACGGATCACGAATATGTGCTGGCATATAAAGCATTTGGATTCAGTGCTTTTCGTGGTGTTGATAAAGACTATAAAGGATATTCTAATCCAGACAATGATCCACGGGGTCCGTGGACAACAGGGGATTTAACTGTAGGCATGACTGGCGATATGCGACCTAACCAATACTACGATTTGGTTGATCCCAAAACAGGGAAAGTATATAAACCTAATTTTAATCGTGTTTGGTCATATATCCCTGAATCTATGAATCAGCTTATTGCAGAGAATAGAATCGTTTTTCCAGAGGATACTAGCAAGCGCCCGATGAAGAAGCGTTTTGCTTCTGAGTTGGACTCTGGAACAAATCCTCAATCGACTTGGATGGATAGCGTGGGAATGAATACTGAGGGGACTAAAGAAATATATTCCCTATTTGGTAAAGCATTTTTCACATACACAAAACCTCTATCACTTATTAAGGCACTCACACTTCAAGCAAGCAATAAAGACTCAATTGTTCTCGATTTCTTCTCCGGTTCCGCCACCACAGCTCACGCCGTCATGCAGCTGAATGCCGAGGACGGCGGGCAACGCAAGTTCATTATGGTGCAACTGCCGGAACTCTGTGATGAACAGAGCGAAGCCTATAAAGCTGGTTATCCCAACATCTGTGAAATTGGAAAAGAGCGCATCCGCCGTGCCGGGCGAAAAATCAAAGAAGAAGCTGGTCTGACCGCCCCTGCCGATCTGGACATTGGCTTCCGCTGCCTGCGGCTGGACGAAAGCAATATGCAGCAGGTATACTATACGCCCGATGCGGTAACGCAGCAGGATCTGTTCTCCATGGTGGACAATGTGAAGCCTGACCGCACGCCGGAAGACCTGCTGTTCCAGGTGATGCTGGATCTGGGCGTTTTGCTGTCCAGTCCCATTGAGGTAAAGGAGATCGATGGCAAAAAAGTGTTCAACGTCGCTGACGGCTTCCTGCTCGCCTGCTTTGACCACGATGTGACGGACGAAACTGTCAAGGCTATCGCCCGGATGAAGCCCTACTATGCCGTGTTCCGTGACAGCTCCATGGCAAGTGACAGCGTGGCCACCAACTTCGACCAGATTTTTGAAACTTATAGTCCTGACACCGTAAGGAAGGTGCTGTGATGAAGTTTACATTTAAGATACAGCAGTATCAAACGGATGCTGTTGATGCTGTCGTGCGGGTATTTCAGGGACAACCTTATACCGCCAGCACTTCCTATATGCGAGACATAGGAACGCTCTCCAATATGAGCGGACAAATGAGGTTTTTGCCGGGATTGGAAGATGATACTCAGCTTGAAATTGAAGACCTGATGTCCGAAATCGGATACAAGAATGAAGCACTCCAGCTGACCGACGACCAGTTGCTTCAGAATATCCGCAATTTGCAGCAGGAGAGCAATATTCACCAGTCTGACGCACTGGTGGCTCCCCTTGGCCGGGTATCTCTGGATGTGGAAATGGAGACCGGTACCGGTAAGACCTATGTATATATCAAAACCATGTTCGAGCTGAACAGACGGTACGGCTGGAGCAAGTTTATTGTGGTTGTGCCCAGTATTGCCATCCGCGAGGGCGTCAAGAAGTCCTTTGAGATTACGGCTGACCACTTTATGGAGCACTATGGCAAGAAAGCGCGGTTCTTCGTTTACAACAGCAGCAACCTGAATCAGCTGGACGCTTTCTCCAGCAATTCCGGCATCAATGTGATGATTATCAATACCCAGGCATTTGCTGCCTCCATGAACGAGGAGAAAAATGTGGAAGGCCGCAAGGGCGATGCTGCTGCGCGTATCATTTATACCAAACGGGATGAATTTGGCTCCAGACGCCCCATTGACGTCATTGCCGCCAACCGGCCTATTCTGATTCTGGACGAGCCGCAGAAAATGGGCAAAGAAGATTCTGCCACACAGAAAGCGTTGAAACGGTTTAATCCACTTTTCACGCTGAACTACTCAGCCACCCATGCCAAACAGCACAATCTGGTCTATGTACTGGATGCGCTGGATGCTTACAACAAACGCCTGGTCAAGAAAATCGAAGTCAAGGGCTTTGAAGTCAAAAACCTTCGTGGTACGGATCAATATCTTTATCTGGAAAACATTGTTCTAAGTTCAAAGAACCCGCCAATGGCACGGTTGGAGATGGAGATCGCACACAAGAACGGCAATAAGCGGGAGTTTCGCACGCTGGGCGTAGGAGACAATCTTTATTATGTCTCCGGTGAAATGGAGCAGTACAAAGGGTTTGTCATCTCTGAAATCGATCCATTTACCGGCATTGTGACCTTTACGAACGGTGATGAACTGCGCAAAGGTGATGTAACCGGAGATGTATCCGAAATGGATATGAGGCGGGTACAAATCCGTGAGACGATTATTTCCCATTTTCAGAAGGAGCAGGAACTGTTCAAGCTGGGAATCAAAACACTGTCCCTGTTCTTCATTGATGAAGTGGCGAAATACCGCCAGTATGACGAAGATGGGAATGAACAGCTTGGCGAATATGGAAGAATCTTCGAGCAGGAGTATATCTCTGTTCTAAACGAGTATCGCAACTTTCTGGATGCTGACTACATGAAGTATCTGGATGCTGTCGATGTCCATGAGGTACATCGCGGCTACTTCAGCATTGACAAAAAGACCGGACGCAGCGTGGACAGCTCGGTGAAGCGTGGCACGGATATGTCTGATGATATTTCTGCCTATGATCTGATTCTGAAAAACAAGGAACGGCTGCTGTCCTTTGAGGAACCGACAAGGTTTATTTTCTCCCATTCCGCCCTGCGGGAAGGATGGGACAACCCGAATGTGTTCCAGATTTGCACATTGAAACACAGCGACAGCACCACACAAAAGCGGCAGGAAGTTGGCCGTGGCCTGCGTCTCTGTGTCAATCAGGCTGGTAATCGCATGGATGCGGAAACACTGGGCGATAAAGTCCATGAAATCAATGTCCTTACCGTCATTGCCAGCGAAAGCTATGCACCGTTTGTTTCTGACCTCCAGAAGCAGATTAAGGATGTCCTGTATGATCGTCCGACAAAGGCGACAATTGAATATTTCTCCGGGAAATCCATAAAGATTGACGGCAAGCCTGTTAAAGTGGATGACCGGCAGGCACGCGCAATTTATCAGTACCTTGTTCGCAATAATTATGTGGATGAGGAAGATCGGGTAACGCAGGACTATCGGGATGATGTCCGGAACAACACCCTTGCCCCTGTTCCTGAAGTGCTGAAGCCGATTGAAGAAGGTGTTCATGCTCTGGTGCAGGCGATCTATGACGACTGCCTACTGAAGAAGATGTTTGAGGACGGCAATAAGCCGAAGGTTCTGGATAATCCACTGAATGAGCGCTTTGAAAAAGAAGAGTTTCAGAAGCTATGGAAGACAATCAACCACAAGTATGCTTACACTGTGGACTTTGATTCCGATGAGTTGATTTCCAAAGCCATTACCCATATTGACAACGAGCTGTATGTAAGCCAGTTGCAATATACAGTTACTTATGCCGGTCAGAAGGATGTGATCAGCGCAGATATGGTTCGGGAAGGTTTAAGCTTCAACGATGCCAAAAGCAAAACATCTATGCTGAAGCACGCGCATACCAGCCAAGTGACCTATGACCTGATCGGAAAAACTGCTGAAGGAACCGTCTTGACACGGCGCACAGTGGCAAAAATTTTGCAGGGTATTCGTCCGGACACGTTTGCAATGTATCGAAACAATCCGGAGGAATTCATCACCAAGGTGATCCGGCTGATTAGAGAGCAGAAAGCCACCATGATCGTAGAGCACATTACCTATGATACGATTGAAGGTAGCTATGACAGCAGCATCTTCACTGCCGAAAAATCCTCTTTGACGATGGACAAGGCATACCGCGCGCAGAAAGCCATTCAGGACTATGTATTCACGGATGGTCTGGCAGAAAAGAGTGTTGAGCGTAAATTTGCGGAGAATCTGGATGGTGCTGAGGAAGTTTTCATCTATGCAAAGCTTCCCAAAGGGTTCTATATCCCGACTCCCGTTGGTCACTATTCACCGGACTGGGCCATTGTGTTCCACGAAGGAATGGTCAAGCATATCTACTTTGTGGCAGAAACAAAGGGTACAATGGAGAGCCTGAATCTGCGCCCGATAGAAAAAGCAAAGATCGACTGTGCCAAAAAGCTCTTTTCCAAGCTGTCAAATGGAGCTGTTACATACGATCATGTTGATAGCTATCAGGAACTGCTTAACAAAGTTCTGAGATGATCTCCATGATATGGTGATTGTATGAACAGGCAAGAAGTATTCGACTGGTGCAGGCAGCGTTATGGTACGGAGCCGGATTATCCGTGGAACGACTGGAATGCTGTCCTGCGCCACACAGATAACAACAAGTGGTATGGCGTCATTATTGAAGTGAACCGGTCTAAGCTGGGTATGGACGAAACCGGTATGGTTGATGTCCTGAATGTGAAATGTGACCCGACCATCATTGGTATGCTCCGGATGCAGCCGGGATTCTACCCCGCGTACCATATGAACAAGGAAAAATGGGTTTCGATACTGCTGTGCGGACCGTCAGCTGATGATGAGATAAAAGAACTGATTGAATTCAGCTATCAGCTGACGAGCTCCCGGAGAAATGAGCCGAAGCGTACCAAAAAGCAGTAGGAATCTTCAAAGTGGGTTCGCGAAAAAAACATGCGCTCTTATGAGGCGAATATCATCGGCTCAGTAAAAGCACAATGGGAGGATTATACTATGGGAGAAATTACGCGAATAGATGGCACGGAAAGACCTTCGGAAGGGCACGAAGTCATTCCTCATCAGGCAGATCTTATTGAAATCACAAATGGCATCCTGATGGATACACGCTCAGAGCTTCCGGCGAAGGCTTTATTCAGTATGCCCATCGCACAGCTTGCAACTTTGGGGGCTGGTGTATCTTCGCTGATTCCGGCGCTACATACCGTGACGCAGACGACAACGGTGAATGCACAGGGACTATATTATCTGGCAAATGCCGGGGTTGGCGATGCGCTGAAGGTTGCACGGAACGGAAACTTCTGGGGTGCATTCAAATGTGCCGATGGTTCATCAAAATTTGCGCAGCTCCAGTCTGCGGGACCGTTGACTGCAACAAGCACAGCCACGATGCCGATTGACCCTGCTACAATGCTGATGGCGGTTGCGCTGTTCTCCATTGAACAGAAACTTGACAGCATTGCAGAAATGCAGAAGCAGATTCTCACATTTCTTGAGATCGAGAAAGAATCAGAGATTGAAGCAGATGTCGAGACGCTGGTCAGCATGATCGGTAAATACAAATACAACTGGGACAACGAGCACTATCTTCAGAGCAATCACAAGATGGTTCTGGATTTGCAGAGAACTGCCAGGAAAAACATGCTGTCCTTTCAGAAACAAGTCACGGAAGTGCTGAATTCCAAACAACTGGTTGTCGCACAGATGAAAGTAAAATCCACATTGAAAGACCTGTTGAAGAAATTCAAGTATTATCGGCTATCCCTGTACACCTTCTCACTGGCTTCCCTTCTGGAAATCATGCTGAGCGGTAACTTCAAGGAAGAGTATATCACCGGAATCAAGGGAGAAATCGAATCGCTCTCCATGACATACCGTGATCTGTATGGCAAGTGTTCTGAATACCTGGAAAGACTGGGGAATTCTGCACTTGAGGCAAATCTATTGAAGGGAATCGGAAGCGCCAGTAATGCCGTAGGCAGATTGATTGGCAGTATTCCGAAAATCAAGGACGGACAGGTTGATGAATTCCTGCAGGATAGTGGCGAACGACTGAAAAACAATGCTGTCGGCATGGAACGGAATGTTGTAAAAGCATTTGCGGAAATCAGCAATCCGGGGACCGGTGTGTTCACAGAGAAAATGCGGGATATGATTCTGATCTACAATCACACTGCCGAAATCTGTTTTGATGACAAGCAGATTTACCTGATAGCAGAATAAAAATCACTGCCGGGAGGTTGAGCAGATGGCAACAAAAATAGCAGTTCTTTCGGATACGCACGGCCTGCTTCGCCCGGAAGTACTGGACAGAATCGCCGGCTGCGATGTAATCATTCACGGTGGCGACATCAACAAGCCGGAAATCATTGACCGACTGAAGGAAATCGCGCCGGTCTACGTTGTTCGCGGCAATAACGATAAAGAATGGGCAGAGAACATACCGGAAAGCCTGACCTTTCAGATTGAGAAAAGCAGATTCTTTGTGGTGCATAACAAGAAATTTGTGGCAAAAGATCTGTACGACGCGGATGTGGTGATCTACGGTCATTCTCATAAATACGCCGAGCAAATGGTGGATGGCGTCCTCTGGCTGAACCCGGGAAGCTGCGGCAAGCGCCGGTTCGATCAGGAGATTACATTCGCCATGATGACCGTTGATGGCAGCGAAACAGCAATCGAAAAAATCACAATTCCACACACCTGATACATTCAAAGGACTTACCCTGCACAGTCACTGCTACGGTGGCTGTGCTATTTTTTTGCCCGCATACCTGCGGCCTGATGCCGAACGCATACTCCATGCAACATAAACGCACTCCCTGCCGGTCGCCTCCGGTCATTGCAGAAACAATAGAAATTGTATGCAAATTGACTTGGAGAGTGAAAAAATGCGTGAAATAAAGATAATTCGTATGCTTTTAAGGATGTATGTTCTTAATTATGAGCATACGCTCATGTACAGGTGCAGAAAAATACGCCTATTCGCGGTAAAATATATATACAAGATAAGACGAAAGGCAGGTGCGTGAACATGGAAAAGGAAATGAGCCTCAAGAATCGGGACAGACTCATTCAGCTGGGCATAACCATTTCAACGTTCAGAAAGTATCGCGGCCTGTCCCAGGAGCAGCTGGCAGAACGTGCGTCAGTCAGTCGTTCTCTTATCAGTTCAATCGAGGCTGCGGGTATAGCCAAATCCTTTTCGCTTGAGGTGTTCTATAACATCGCCGATGCGTTGGAAATAGAGCCTGCAACATTGCTGAGCGCACCGACACAATTCGATAACCTTTTGAAACAGAACACCTGACCTCATCCTTGGGATAGCTGATATAGAATCATTGCAGCACAGACTGCCGGTATCATACACTGGCGGACTGTGCTTTTTTTCGTTTGGGAAATGTATCTGCTGTTGGTCCGAGAAAGGAGAGGGATATCATGGCAGGCTTATTTAAGAAAAATGGAAGGGCGCGCCGGATTCCGGAGAAACTGGCGCAGTATGATGATGAATACCTGCTGTACTGTGTGGAAAAGGATCGTGTTGAAACCGTTCTTGAGAGCACACTGCATGAGACCGATGATCCGAAGGAGATCATTGATGTCACATTGAAAACGGTATGTGAGTTCTATGGCGGGGACTGGGCCGGCGTCATGGACATCGATATGGATACCTGCCTGTGGAGGCCGGTCTGCTGGTTCCGCGCGGGAGGTGCAACCGACAGAACGCTTTACAGACTGAGCGGACTGGAGGATGCCGAGGTCATGCCGCGCTGGCTGGAATCCATGCACAGCGCCATGCCTATTGTTCTCACGGATACAACTGAAATCATGGAATCCAATCCGGCAGAATTTGCATTGTATGAACGCCTGGATGCAAGAGCCATCCTGGCATCCCCGTTCTCTCCGGCACCGACCGGCTTTCTTGTCATCCGCAATCCGTCGAGATATCTGGAGCGGCCGGAAGCGCTGTACATCTTCGCCTATGTCCTTCACCGCGCGCTTGCCCAGCAGAATGTCATGGAACGTGAGAAGATCATCGAGGCCATGAACCCGATGGAGCCGACCTATGACGTCTATATCAGTTTCTTCCGCGACCTGGAAATCCGCACGGCAGGCGGTACGCTGACCGAGCAGATCATCAATGCACCGAAAACCATTCAGCTTGTGGCCTATCTGTTGCTGAAGCCGGAACGCGCCCACTCGCCGAGAGAAATCTTTGAGCACCTGAACCCCGGAGAAGATTTTGACGGCAATACGAATGCGATCCGCGGCAGTATATATCGGTTTTCCAATATGTATGCAAAGCGCACCGGACAATCCGCAAGACTGATTATCCGCGAAGGCAGCGGGTACAGGCGAAATCCGACTCTGAAGATTACGACCGATATCGAGCAGTTTGACCTTCACCTGAAAGCAGCCGAGACGGCATCCGGAAGCGCTGAAAGAATTGAGGAGCTCCGCAAGGCGGTAGAGCTTTACAAAGGCCCGGTTTTCATGTGCGGCAGAGACCAGCTGTGGCTGAATGATATTGTCAGTCAGTATGAGGTTCGCTATATCAAGGCCGCAGATGCCCTGATGCGCGAGCTGGCAAAGCAGAAAGACTATGCGGGCGTCATGGAGTACGCTGTTAGGGCGCATGAGCTGTTCCCGGGCAACGGCCTGATCTGTTACTGGCTCATCATGGCAACATACAGTCTGTCCGGTGCCGATATGGCGAAGAAGGAATATTTCCGCCTCAAAGACGATATGACACAGGAGGAAATCGATGTGGTGACAGAACATCTGAAAAAGAACAGCCTGATTCGATATGAGGAGCTGTTCGGCGTGTAACACATCCGGCGCACAGAGAAAACACCCGATTTTTTCCAAAACACAGAGGGCGCACAATCCAGCAGTAAAATAGAATAGAACGAACAGCCGTGACACTTCAGCTGCACAGCTGAGGAACCCCCGTAAGTTAGCCTTTTAGCGCAAAAGCTAAACGACAACTTACGGGGGTTTTCTTATGTCTCCGGTACAATTTCATCATAGAGAGGCTTTTGTTCCGGCAGACAAAGACCTCTCTATTTTTTATACCCAAAAGCGCAGAACGCGCTGCCGTTCTCCTCCTCCGGTTTCTGAATTCCAAACAAAATTCAGAAATTCGGAGGATAAGACAATGGCATACAACAAGGCCAGTGAAGAAAGAAAATGGCGGCTCTGGAAAGAAGCCGAGGAAAAACAGCTGCGCGAGCTTGGCGTCAGCGAGGACAGGATTGCGCAGCTTCGTGCCTACGATTGGGAGATTTTCAATTCTGACCGGCGGTATTACGAACATCATGCGGATGGCGGCGATTATCTCGAACAGCTTGCAGCAGATGAGGAGAAACCGGATGTGAAAACCGTTTCGGATTTTCTGGACGGCATCGACAGCCCTGCGCTGTTCAGTCTGCTTTCTGAAACCGACCCGATTACCGTTCTGATTGCGCTGAGAAGATCTCAGGGAAAATCATTTTCCGAGATTTCTCTGGAGATCGGGTTATCCGAAAACACTGCGCACCGGCGCTGGACACGCCTGAAAGAAAAAATCAAAAAATCTCTTTGAGCCTGTCCGAAAACAAGCTTTCCCACCGGCTAAAGGGTGAGAGGAGCAAATGGGTCTGTCTGATAAAAACGATTCGTGCTCTGCTTGCTGAACCTTGAAAATTTCATACACATTCATCAGGTACGTTCCTGTGCGGGAGAGATTCTCCAGCTGCATGATGGTGCGCGATGACACGCCTGCCCGATTCGGGTGATTACGGAAAGCAAGGCGGTGAGCGATTCCGAACCAATCAGAAATATCCGGCTGCAACGGATAAGGCCATGAAACGCACAAGGGATAATGATACTTCCGTAATTCGCGGCCCGGCCACAATGAAGGCGGGGAGGTTAGATTCCTATGAGGCAGCTTCGCAGACTGCCGCCTGGTGAGTTCCCCGCCTCCGGGAGTCGTGGACGAATGGGAGGCAGTATATAGAATTTGAGGTTTGGGAGGTGAAGCCATTGCGGAAAAACTGGGAGTACCGGCGCGGAGACGTCTATCTGGCGAACCTCGATCCGGTTGTGGGTGCAGAGATCGGCGGTATCCGCCCGGTGATGATTCTTCAGAACAACACGGGTAATTTCTTCAGCCCCACGCTGATTGCCGCGCCGCTCACCTCCAACATTGATAAAAAGCCGAATCAGCCGACACATTTCCTGCTGGAACAGGTGCGAGGGCTGAGCCGACCTTCCATGGTGATTCTGGAGCAGCTGAAAACGCTGGATAAGCGCCGAATCATCAGATACATGGGACGAGTGGACAGCAATATTCTGTACAGCCCGGAATTCTGTAAGTGCCTTGCGGTGAGCCTGGCGCTTTATTTGTAATATGCAGGCACTCGCGATGAGTGCGGAAAGGAGCAGACCATGACACTGGATGAAATGAGAAAAGTGGACATCCGGACGGTAGACCCGGCAACGCTTCATGACCGCCGGGATGTGCGCATCGACAGCCGTCAGCCGAGAGAAAAACGCATTGCGTCTTATCTGAAGCAGATCGGCAATCCCTACTGCTACGTTGACGACGGTGTTGTCGTCAAGATCGGGTTTATGAACACCCGCGAAACGATAGATGACCGGCTGGAAGGCTATGCCCGCAGTCAGGTCAGCAAGGGATGAAACAAATATCGACATCATCGACTGTCCCGGATGATTTCAATACAATGATAGCGGAGGTGATTAAAATGCCAGACAGAATCTGGAACGCAGCAGAATATACCCGTCTTTCCCGCGATGACGGCGACAAGGCGGAGAGCAATTCCATAACGAGTCAGAAGGAGATCATCCGGGACTATGTGCGCAGGCATCCGGAATTTGTGATCGTTAAGGAGTATGCGGATGACGGCTATTCCGGCGTCAACTTTGAACGTCCGGGCTTCAGGCAGATGATGGAGGATATCAAGGCCAAGAAAATCGACTGTGTGATCTGCAAAGACCTCAGCCGGTTTGCCAGAAATTACATCGATGCAGGACGGTATCTGGAAAAGATTTTTCCGTTCATGGGCGTGCGGTTCATTGCCATCAATGACAACTATGATTCCTGCGGCGAAAAGGCGCAGTCCGATGCGCTGATCGTGCCGTTCAAGAATCTGATCAACGACGCCTATTGCCGCGACATATCCGTCAAGATTCGCTCTCAGCTGGACATCAAGCGCAAGATGGGCGACTTCATCGGAGCCTTTGCACCCTATGGCTACCGGAAGGACGAGGCGAATAGGAACAGACTGGTGGTGGATGAGGAGGCCGCCCGCACGGTGGAGCTGATCTTCCGGCTCCGCATACAGGGACTGTGCAATTCCGCCATTGCCGACCGGCTCAACAGAATGGGCGTCCTGAGCCCCATGGAATACAAGCAGGCGCAGGGCTTCAATTACTCCTGCGGATTCCGCAGCAACGAACAGGCAGAGTGGAGCCCCATGCTGGTGAAGCGAATCCTGTCCAATGAAATCTATATCGGAACGCTGATTCAGCATAAATCCGGCACTCCGAACCACAAAATCAAAAAGCGTGTGGAGTATGACCGGGATGAGTGGATTGTCATCGAGAACAACCATGAGCCCATTATCTGCCGCTCGGATTTTGATACCGTTCAGAATCTGATGCTGCGGGACGTCCGTACAGCGCCGAAGCAGGAAAAGGTTCATCTTTTCTCCGGCTTTGTGTTCTGCGGCGACTGCAAACATACCATGGTGCGGAAGACCGTCCCCAGCGGCGGGAAAAAGTATCATTACCTGGTCTGTTCCACCAACAAAGCGGGCAAGGGCTGTTCTCCGCATACATTCAGCGAGGACAAGCTGAAAGCAATTGTGCTCCGGGTGGTAAATGACCATATTGAGCTGATCGCCCAGGTGGAACAGGTGCTGGATTACATTGCATCGCTGCCGGAACAGGAGCGGCGAATCATCAATTATGACGCCCAGATGACGGCGCTGGAAAATGAAATCAAGCGGTATCAGGATTTGAAAATCAACCTGTATTCGGATATGGCGGATGGTGTAATCAGCCGTGAGGAGTACAGAGAATTCCATGCGGGCTATGACCGTAGGATTGCGGACAGGCAGCGGCAGCTGGGAAAGCTGAAGGATGAACGCAGTCAGGCCATGGAGAACAGCTCCGGGAACATCGAGTGGATTGAACAGTTCAAGAAGTACCGGCACCTGACGGAGCTGGACAGGGAGTGCATCGTTCACCTGATTGAGAAAATCCTGATCTATGACGGCAAGCGCATCGAAGTGTGCTTCCGCTACAAAGATGAACTGGAAAACGCACTGCAGTATATAGAACGGTTTGAGGATGTCCTTCCAGCTGAGGAAGGCGTAACAATGCCGGAGAGGAGGAACGCATAATGGCAAGAAAGAAAAGGCAGTATTTACAGCAGGAGCAGACGCAGGAACCGGTCAGCGCCATGCTGCCGTCCGTCTGGGAGACGGCCATCTACGCCCGACTCTCGGTTGAAAACAGCAAAAAGAATGATGATGGCGATTCCATCGAAGGTCAGATTGAGATCTGCCGGGACTATGTAGCGGAGCACCCGTATCTTCATTTGGCAGATACCTATGTGGATAACGGCTGGACCGGAACCAACACGGACCGCCCGGAGTTTCAGAGACTGCTTTCCGATATTCGGGAGGGAAAAATCAAGGCGCTGGTCATCAAGGATTTCAGCCGCTTCTCCCGTGATTATATTGAGGCAGGCAACCTGCTGGAGAACATCTTCCCGGCCATGGGCGTGCGGTTCATCTCGGTGGTTGACCGCTATGACAGCTTTGAAACGGACGGCTCCGCCAGCAGCCTGCTGATTCCGCTGAAGAACCTGATCAACAGCTTCTATTCCAGAGACCAGTCCAAGAAGGTGTCGCTGGCGGTTCATGCCAAGCAGCTGGCCGGCGAACACATTCCCAGCATGATTCCCTACGGGTACCGCAAATCGACCACACAGGAATACCGGTTTGAACCCGATCCGGAGACCGCACCGATTGTCATAAGAATCTATGCACAGTTTCTTAGCGGCACCGGAGCGCGTCCCATCGTGCGCCAACTGAATGAAGAAGGAATTCCTTCTCCCGGCAGGCTCCGCTATCTGCGCGGGCAGACAAAGCGGGCATGTTATTCCGACTGCCTCTGGACACAGCAGGTTATTAAACAGATATTGATGAATCCGACCTATATGGGCGACCTTGTCTTTGGGCGGATGCCGACGGCGCTGTATCTGGGACAGCCGGATTACCACTATGAACCGGATGAGAGTAAGTGGCGTATTCTGCCGGATATGCACGAAGCGCTGGTCAGCCGGGGTGACTTCTATCAGGTCAGAGAAATTCTGGAGGCAGGCCGCCGCGAGAATGAGGCCAAACTGGAAGCCAGCCGGAATTACCGCGAAAAGCATCCGCAGATCTTCAGAACCGGAATCGTCCGGTGCGGGCACTGCGGCTCCAACCTCGGTTACAGCCGCCACGGCGAGAAAAAAGAAGGTCGGTACAACTGCCGGAACAAACAGTATGGCCGCTGCGATGTTGCCGTCGGCATCTCGGAGAAAAAGCTTGCGCCGATTGTCTGGAACGCGATTCAGATACAGTTTGCCCTGTTCGCGGATTTTGAGGAAGTGGCCGGGCGGCTGAAGGACGGCGGTATTCAGACGAAGCGGCAGACTGAGCTTCAGCAGGAAATGCTGGAAGTCAGCAACCAGCTGTCCGGTTATCAGAACAAACGGGAGCAGCTCTACAATGACTATGTGGACGGTATTCTCTCTGCCGGGGACTACATCGAGCTGAAAACCCGTTTTGACACCGCGTATCAGGAGCAGAGCTCCCGGCTCAATCAGCTGTCGGTGGAGCTGGCCAGGCTGAACCGGATGCTTTCTGATGAGAACAAGTGGCTTGTGAACATCCGGAATATCCGCAAGGCGCGGAAGCTGACGCCGGAAATCGCCCAGGCGATGATTGACCACATCAACGTATATAAAACCGGTTATGCCCAGCACAGGCTGGAGATCATATTCCGCTTTCAGGAGGAACGGGACGCGCTGGAAGCGGCTTATCACGAATTGGAAGGAGGCGAAGCCCGGTGAAAAAACTGTACCTGTACATCCGCCTGTCGGATGCCGATGATGACCTGAAATTTAAAACTGAGAGCGAGAGTATCGCCAATCAGCGCACGCTGCTGTATCGGTTTATCCGTGCCCGCCGGGAGTTTGACGGCTATGAAGTGGTTGAGTTTATCGATGACGGCTACTCCGGCACCAACGGCAACCGCCCGTCCTTTGAGCGGATGATTGAAAGCCTGAAAAACGGCGAGGCAAACGTGGTTATCTGTAAAGATTTCAGCCGCTTTTTCCGCGACTATGTGGAGATCGGCGACTATCTGGAGCGCATCTTTCCGTTCCTGGGTGTTCGCTTCATTGCTGTCAACGACGGGTATGACAGCGATGATTACAAGGGCTCTACAGCCGGCATGGAAGTGGTCATGAAGTACATCGTCTACTCCTATTACAGCCGCGACCTGTCCCAGAAGATCAAAACCGTCATGAGCACCAGAAAGAGCAAGGGCGAGTTCGTGGCTTCGCAGCCTCCATACGGATACATGAAAGACCCGGATGTGAAGCGGAAGATCATTCCCAATCCGGATACTGCGCCTGTGGTGCGGAAAATCTTTGACCTTGCACTGGAAGGAAAAACGCCGACAGAGATTGCCGTTGTTTTGAATGATTATAAGCTGGAAACGCCGTCAGCCTATTTTATGCGGATGAATCCCGACAGCAAAAAGTTCCGTACAGCTTCTCAGGAAGCCTGTTGGACTTCCAACAATGTGCGGGAGATTCTGAAGCGCCGGGAGTATACCGGCGTGATGGTCATGAATCAGCGCCGCTGGAAGGGACTGGACAATCCCCGGACGGTATGGACGGATGAATCCGAGTGGCAGATTATCCCGGACTGCCATGAAGCCATTGTCAGCGAAAGCGAGTATGAAGAAGCGCAGAAGGTGTTCCGCAAAATCCGCAAGGGCTATGATCGGAGTCCCAATCAGTATCTGCTGCGCAGTCTGGTTCACTGCGGGGCCTGCGGACGCGCCATGCAGCGGCAGAAACACTCCCCGGTGATTTACTACACCTGCCTCAAGTCTGTATCCAACAGAGAAACCGCCTGCCCGGTGGGCGAACGGTTTATAGAGGCCGAACTGGAGCGCATCGTGAAGAACGACCTGCTTGAGAAGCTCCGTCTGCTGGTGGATGCAGATGATCGCCTGTATGCGGCGGCAGCTGCCAGCGAAGGCACAGAGGAAAACCTCAGATTTCGGATGGAACAGATTGAAAAACGCCTTAAGCAGATATCTGTCGGTAGGATCAGTGCTTACGAACGATACGCTGAAGGCAGACTTCAGAGGGATATATACCTCATCGAACGCGATAAAATGAACACAGAGAGCGACAGCCTAAGCGAGGAAAAAGAGCGGCTGGAAAAGGAGCTTTTATCCCTTTCACAGAGCAAGAACCGTGAATTGACGGAGACCTGCGGCATGGCCCGCCGGACGCTTACTGCGGACGAGCTGACCAATGAAATGCTCCTGTTCTTTATCGACCGCGTGAATGTATACAGCGGCATGAGGGTGGAGATCATCTATCGCTTCTCCGATGAGATTGCCCGGTTGATCGGGCAGGAGAATACAGCAGAATAACAGGAGGAGCGGACCCTGGATTACCGGGTACCGCTCCTTTGTATGTGGGCTTGAACAGCCCATATTTTTTAGTCTTTGCTTAACATCAGCAAACCCGCCCTATTCCATCAAGTGGGAAGGGGACAACAACGCTACCCTCATCAATGACCCCCGTTTTGCTCCTGCTGGTGTGCTGGCCCCCAAGTCCAAGGCAGACCTGGCTTTCATCATGCACTCCCTCTCCTGGCTGGCCACAGACGGCACAGCGGCCATCGTCTGCTTTCCTGGTGTCATGTATCGGGGCGGGGCAGAAAAGAAAATCCGCAAGTATCTCATCGACAACAACTTCATCGACTGCGTCATCCAGCTCCCGGACAACCTCTTTTTCGGCACCACCATTGCCACCTGTATCCTGGTCCTCAAAAAATCAAAGTCCGAAAACGCCACCCTCTTTATCGACGCTTCCAAAGAGTGTGTAAAGATCACCAACAGCAATAAACTCACCCAAGAAAATATTCAGCACATCCTGACCACCTACCAGGAGCGCACCGACAAGGACCACGTGGCCAAGCTCGTCCCCAACGACCAAATCGCAGAGCAGGACTATAACCTCTCTGTCTCCACCTATGTAGAGCAGGAGGATACCAGAGAGGTCATTGACATCGTGAAACTCAACGCAGAGATTGAGGAGATCGTAGCACGAGAGCAGGTGTTGCGGGAGGAGATTCAAAAAATTGTGATGGAGATCGGGGAGCTATGAACAAGTATATTAAAGCGCTTGTAAAAGTAACTTCCAAGAAGGAGTATGCAGAAGATTTTCGTAATGGAAACTTGTGGATGAATGAATTGCGTTTCTTTAAAAATTGCGAAGATAGCGAGATAGGGGATCGAAATGAAGCACGGTCTGGAACGTCAAGATATAGAAATATGACAGTTAATTATGTTGATTGTTCAGATTTGTGTAAACCTGTTTTCTGTTTATATGGTATATATGACACAAAGTATGGGAACACAGAATTTGTTTCGCTAGTGTCTAAGATGAAAGCGTTTGGTAAGTACGCAGTTATTGTTACTGATGTTGAGAAATTTTTGGAACGGATACAGAGCAAAGACCTTGAGTGTGGGCCAGTAAAATATGAAAAAATGGACTTAAGCAATAAAGACTATAAGACACCTTATAAACCGTGCTTTCATAAAGACGATTACTTTAGGTATCAATCAGAATTTAGGCTACTGCATAAGTCTCTGCTTCTAACTGGAAATAGTGAGGAAAAATACGAAGGATGGACGACGCTGGATGAGACGCACTTTCTTTGCTCAATTGATGGTGGACTTTCAGATATTACCAGTGAAGTTATAGATATAGACAAATTACTTAATCCTAATAGATTTAGAGTTCATCTCTCAGTAAATTGGGATAAAGTTCGCTACGATGACTTTGTTTTATATAATAATCCGCTTATATGAAATTGGAAAGGGTATTCTTGATGATGTTGATTGAAAAATTATCTTTAGAACAAGTGGAGTATAAGCCTTTTAACGAGGTATGTGAGTATATTAGGGGGATCACTTACAACAAAAGCCAAGAAGCAAAGGAAGAAAACGAAAAAAATTGGAAGGTGTTAAGAGCAAATAATATCGACTTGCAAAGAAAAGTGTTAGACCTTAGAGATGTAAAAGAGGTGGATTCATCGGTAAAAGTGAAAGAATCACAGAGACTTAGAAAAAACGATATTCTTATTTGCGCTGGGAGTGGAAGCAAGGAACATATAGGTAAAGTCGCGTTTATTACAGAAGATATGGACTATACCTTTGGCGGATTTATGGCCGTGATACGAGTCATTTCGGAAAAGATTAACAGTAGATTTCTGTTTCATATTTTAGCAGGGAATTTATTTTCTGAGTTTCTTGCAAAAAAGTTGAATGTGTCTACAATCAATAACCTCAATTCTTCCTTGATAAAAAACTTCCAAATCCCCCTCCCCCCTCTCCCCATCCAGCAAGAGATCGTCCGTATTCTGGACACGTTCACCAACCTCATGGCAGAACTCACGGCAGAACTCACGGCGAGACGGAAGCAGTATGAGTATTATCGGGATGAGTTGCTGACGTTTGGGGAGGATGTGCCGCGAATGACATTGAAGGATATTTCCGTATCTGTCTCTTCTGGAAAAAATAAGGAGAAGGAACAGGAAGGTATGTATCCTGTCTATGGTTCTACAGGAGTTATTGGGAGAACTAATACTGCAAAATATAGTAAGGAACAAATTTTAGTAGCAAGGGTTGGGGCAAATGCTGGGTTTGTACATAAAGCTAATGGAACCTACGATGTTTCTGACAACACAATCATTGTTGAATTAAAAGACAATTACAATCTTCAATATGTTTACTATATTTTGCAGAAAATGAATCTAAGAAAGTACGCAAAAGGAGGAGGACAACCTCTAGTAACAGCAGGAGAATTGAAAAAAATAGAAATTCCAATTCCAGATATTAACGAACAAGATAGAGTGGTTTCTATTCTGGATAAATTTACCGGAATTAGTACTAGCTTCGATTCAGGACTTCCAGCTGAAATTGCTGCTCGTCAGAAGCAATACGAGTATTATCGAGAAAGACTGTTGTCTTTCAAGGAGAGTCATAGATGAAAACAATTTCATTGCGCTTTGGCGAGCAATTTGCACCAGAATGTGGGACGATTGCGGAACATCAAAAGGTTATATCTGAAAAAGAATTCGTATGGTACGGAAAGCTTGGAACTCCGGTTTCAATTGCTGTGGCAAAAGAAATCTTGAGTCAGGATAGCCCCGCCATTCTGCTGATTAGTAGTGGAAAACAGGAACGATACTGGGCCTATATTAACGCGATTCAAAGAGAAACCCCTGATATTGAATGGATTCCTGAGTATTATAGGGATAAGGCTATTCAATTCAAAACGTGGTTTAGGGTGACTAGATTTGAACCGGCCCCAAAGGACGTTATGTCAGAGTGGGTAGTTGCATCTTCTGGAAAACCTCTCAATGAAGTTTCTAGGCATAGCATGAGTCCATACTTCATTATTGAACCCAGAAGAAAAAAGAACTAACTATATGTGAGAAGATGCTATGATGGGTGAACGGATAAAATCGAAGCCAAAATTTATACTGTTCCTGCGCGTTGGAAAAGCTAAAGATATTAGAGCAAGCTATGAGGAAAAGAAAATTTCGATTGGTTGTCCTGCAAATTGGATCAATTATGCAAAGCTTCATGGAAACCAGACTGTTGGGGACTCGTATGAGTGTATCTTTGCACACTTGGCAAAAGACGATTCAAGAATTCCAGACCTTCTCAGGATATGTAAGCAAGAGGAAAGGGCGTGTTCCCTTTTGTATGAAAGACTGGGAGACGGAAGTTACCTATTTCGGAGAAGAGAAACGGTATTAACGCCAGTCTGGTGTACCTATTCATTTGAGTATGATAAATTGCTTGAAGTGAAAAAGGAAGAAGGGCGTCCTAATGTGTGCTTTGATTTAAGCGGCTTTCAAAGGACCATGGGAGAAGAGAACACTGGACTTCTACTGATAAAAACTCCAACGGATTTTATCAATGAAGTATCCCGTCAAATTGTGGATGCGGTTGAAGAAAATAAAGCAATGTTGGATTTGGATAAGTTTCAAAATCCGTTTGATGTATCAGCACCTATTTTGATGAAATCAGTAGATTATTCTAGGTATGATGATAATACTATTTTTGAACGATGGAATAAACAAGAATTGTCTGAACTATTTTTGAAAAGAAGGTCGTATAGTTATCAGTCTGAGATGAGATTAGAGGTAAGCAAAGTTAATTTTAAAAGTGATAGTGTGGACTTCGGCATGGATTATAAGGTAAATGCACTAGATGTATATTTACCCAATTTTCAAAGTTACACTGAGATATATACGAATGGATGCGCTGATAAGTTATATTTTACAGACTTTTGTGAAACAGACAGAGAGTGTAAATTTCGCATATTGGATAGATTTGGAAATGTTATTAAAGCGGATAAATTTTAGGAGTTTTGAACGTGAGCGCCTATAACATCATAGCAACTACCACCGAATCCACGGTAGTCTCCGAGTACATCCCAGAACCCCGCAAATCTGATGCTTACCAGAGCGAAGCGGCCTTAGAGAAAGAGTTTATTCGTCTGCTGCAAGGCCAGGGGTATGAGTATATTCAGGTTCGCAGTGAAGCGGAGTTGATTCAGAACTTGCGCCGCCAGCTGGAAGCATTGAACCGGATGACGTTTACAGAAGAGGAATGGAAACGGTTTTTTAAGAATCATCTGGCGGGGGCTAATGAAGGGATCGTGGAGAAGACCCGGAAGATTCAGAGCGACCATGTGCAGCCGTTACAGCGGGATGACGGGACGAGCAAGAATGTTTATTTGCTGGACAAGAAGAACATTCACAACAACCGCCTGCAAGTGCTGAACCAATATGAGGAAGACCAGGGGAAGCGAAACACCAGGTACGACGTGACGATCTTGGTGAATGGCTTGCCCTTGGTGCATGTGGAGCTGAAACGCCGGGGTGTGCCGATTCGGGAGGCGTTCAACCAGATCAAGCGGTATCAGCGGGATAGCTTTTGGGCTGGCAGTGGATTGTATGAGTATATTCAGATTTTTGTGATCTCGAATGGGACCCACACGAAGTATTACTCGAACACAACGCGAAACAGCCATGTAAAGGAAATGTCGCAGAGCCGGGGCAAGGGGAAGAAGACCAGCAACAGCTTTGAGTTTACTTGCTTCTGGTCCGATGGGAACAACAAGATCATTTCGGACTTGGTGGACTTTACGAAAACCTTTCTGTCAAAACATACCCTGCTGAACGTGCTGACGCGCTATTGCGTGTTTACTGCGGAGGATTTGTTGCTGGTGATGCGGCCTTATCAAATCGCGGCCACCGAGCGGATATTGAACCGGATCGAGATTTCTACCAATTATAAAAAGGTGGGGACCATTGACGCAGGCGGCTATATCTGGCACACGACCGGAAGCGGCAAGACACTGACTTCCTTTAAGACGGCACAGCTGGCCTCTCAGTTGCCCTATGTGGACAAGGTGCTGTTCGTGGTAGACCGGAAAGACCTGGACTACCAGACCATGAAGGAATATGACCGCTTTGAGAAGGGAGCCGCCAACGGCAATAGCAACACGGCCATTCTGCAAAAGCAACTGGAAAGCAAGGACTGCCATATTATCATTACTACGATCCAGAAGCTTGATATTTTTATTCGGAAGAACAAGCGTCATCCCGTTTTTCAGGAGCATGTGGTTTTGATCTTTGACGAGTGTCACCGGAGCCAGTTTGGAGATATGCACCAGGCCATTACCCAGGCATTTCGCAACTACCATTTGTTCGGCTTTACGGGGACGCCGATCTTCTCCGTCAATGCTGGAAGCAGTGGGAAACCTCACATGAGAACGACCGCCCAGGCATTTGGGGATAAGCTACATACTTACACCATCGTGAACGCCATTGATGACGGGAATGTGTTGCCCTTCCGCATTGACTACATCAATACCATCAAGGAAAAAGCGTATATCGAAGACGCAAAAGTACGGGGCATTGACATTGAGAAAGCCTTGGGGGACCCGGAACGTGTGCGCCAGGTGGTGGAGTATACCCTGGAGCATTTTGACCAGAAGACCAAGCGTAGCAGTTACTATTCCTTGAAGGGCCAGCGTGTGGCAGGTTTTAATGCGATCTTTGCGGCCAGCTCGATCCCTATGGCTATGAAGTATTACACGGAGTTTCAGCGCCAGCTGGCAGAGCAAAAGCGGGACCTGACCATTGCGACCATCTTTAGCTTTGGGGCCAATGAGGAGGACCCAGAGGATACTTTGGCAGAGGAGGGCTTTGACACGGAAGCCCTGGACCAGCCCTCCAGAGACTTCTTAGACAGCGCGATCCAGGACTATAACAAGCGCTTTCAGGTGAACTTTGATACCTCATCTAACAAGTTCCAAAATTACTATAAAGACTTGTCGATGCGGGTGAAAAACCGGGAAGTGGACTTGTTGATCGTGGTCAATATGTTCCTGACTGGCTTTGACGCTACCACACTCAATACGCTTTGGGTGGATAAAAACTTGAAGATGCACGGTTTGATTCAAGCCTTCTCCCGTACCAACCGCATTTTAAACTCTGTGAAGACCTACGGCAATATCGTCTGCTTTCGGAACCTGCAAACAGCGACGGAGGAAGCCATTGCTCTGTTTGGAGACAAAGATGCCACGGGGACCGTTTTGCTCAAGGATTATGATTCCTATTATTTTGGCTACGACGATGGGGAGAAACCTTTTCCGGGCTATGTTCATCTCATTGACAGGCTGAAACATGAGTATCCTTTGGGAAGCCCGCTCGTAGGGGAGCAGGAGGAAAAAGAGTTTATCCGCTTGTATGGCCGGATTCTGAAAGTCAAAAATATCCTATCATCCTTTGACCAATTCAAGGGCCAGGAGATTCTCTCCCAACGAGATTTTCAGGACTATCAGAGCCGCTATATTGACCTCTATCAGGAATACCGGGGAGAACAAAACGGCGAGCGGGAGAACATCAACGATGACATTCAGTTTGAAATGGAACTGATTCGTCAGGTCGATATTAACATTGACTATATCCTCATGCTGGTGGAGAAATACCACGCCAAAAACTGTGAAGACCAAGAAATCCTAGCCAGTATTGACCGGGCCATAGATTCCAGTATTCAACTGCGCAGTAAGAAAGAGCTGATTCACGGCTTTATTAACACCATGAACGCCGCCACCGTAGTAGAACGAGATTGGCATACTTTCGTTGCCCAACAAAAAGAGGAAGACTTGGGCGAGATCATTCAGACGGAGAAGCTCAAGCCAGAGGAAACCAAGCGCTTTCTTGACAACTCTTTCCGGGATGGAACCATGAAGACTACAGGGACAGATATTGATAAGCTCATGCCGCCCGTCTCTCGGTTTGGCGGGGGAGGAGGCAAGCGAGCGGCCAAGAAGCAAGGGATCATTGCAAAGCTGGCTTCCTTCTTTGAGAAGTACCTTGGGGTAGCCTGAGCGAAGAAAGTGGTTGCTATTTTCAGAGATTTTTGCTATCATAAAACCAGCAGAAACCAGGGTGCATTGCGCTGATTCTGAGAGCGCTGTTCTGGAAAATCTGCTGATTAGGTTACGATATACATTGGAAAAAGTAGTCTACAAAAGAAAAGGAAAAAACGGAAAAAAGTTCTAATTCCGCTGACTTTTGGGGGCGAAGCCCACTGAAGAACATGGAGAAGCTCATTGACTCTTTGGAGGACAATGACGATGTCCAGAACGTGTATCACAACTGGGATCAGGACTGAGTGATAAACAACAAGAATTGAAAAGAGCGAGGGTTTTATTGCCCTCGCTCTTTTCAATTCTTATAAACATCTCCGCGATTGTCTACCTTCAAGACCGTGACGGTCAGGACATTTTGTTCTAAACGATAGATTGCTCGATAGGTGCCGATCCGAACACGGTATTGGTTTTTTCGGCCCCGCATCGGGAAAATGTCACCCTGCTCCGGAAGTTTAGACAGAGCGGTCAAAATACGCTTTTGTTGCTCCGGAGGTTGTTTTTGAATAAATTTTCTGGCAGGACGCTCTAAAACGACTTTGTATTTCATAATGTGATCCCAAGCTCTTTTGCAAAGTTTTCGAGGGGCATAGGGTCGCCTTTTTCGGGGTCGTTGTCATAATCCTGCGCCATCTTTTCGCAAAATGCTTCATCCTCCAAGTCGTCTATTGTCTGCCTCATGGCCTGGAGCATGGCGACCACGTTGACGAGCTGGGCGTCCGTGAAGGTGTCCAGAATAGCTTCGCATGTTTCGCGGGTACTCATGGTGCGATACCTCCTTTTGGTTAAGCGGATCAGAAAACGGAACACCTTTAGTATAGCATACCCCATCTTTGTTCGCAACCACAGAGAAGAGAGATAAGTAGAAAATCTTTTTGTGCGTCTCTCCAAACTACTTCTGATTCCTAAAATCAGGATTGACAACACCAGTCCTTTACGTTACAATAACGCCAAGAGATAAACCTACTAACACAGTATAAAAATATGAAATAAAAACAAAGAAATGAGGAACCCACGATGAGCATTGTTTTAGACGCCGTATTGGAAGCCAACCGCAAGTACGCAGAGACCTTTGGGAGCAAGAGCGAGCTGCCCATCCCGCCCGGCAGAAAATTCGCCATCGTGACCTGCATGGACGCCCGTCTGGACCCGGCGAAGTTTGCGGGTCTGGCCGAGGGCGACGCCCATGTGATCCGCAACGCAGGCGGCCGGGTGAACGAGGAGACGATCCGCTCCCTCATCATCTCCCACAAGCTGCTGGGGACGCAGGAGTGGTTCGTCATCCACCACACGGACTGCGGCATGCTGACCTTCACCAACCAGGTGATGTATGACCTGCTGGAGGAGAGCCTGGAGTCTGCCGCGCTGGGCGAGAACGGCTGGTATAACCCCGAAAAAGAGGGCGGCAGCCGCGCCGGCCAGTACATCAACTTCCTGCCCATCCAGGACCTGGAGCAGAGCGTGGTGGATGACGTGACCTACATCCGAAACCACCCCCTGGTGTCCAAGCACATCCCCATCTACGGCTATATTTACGATTGCAAGACGGGGAAGCTGATTGAGGTGAAGGAAGCGACGGAGGTCGGGAAAGCGGAATAAAATTTTTCCTGTGAAGACAGAAACACAGCCAGTTTTTCTCAGACGGAGGAAACTGGCTGTGTTTTGCTGTGTGGTTTCGTTTTATAACCCCCGCCGCACCGGGTTCTGCGTCCACTCATTCTTCCCTGCCGTTTTTCCGAAGTCTCTCCGGCAGAGGTCGTAGAGCGACGTACAGCGTGCTTCCAGCTGAAAGACCTGCTGGGCGTGGGCGGGGAGCTTGGCGGCATGGGCGGGCTTGACGAGGACGGGGAGGGTGGCGGTGGTTTTCATTTGACGCAGGAGGGCTTGCCCCCGGTGGGTGAAGCCCAGGATGCGGAGGTAGGGGAGAGCTGCCGGGCGGTCTGCGGCGGTCAGGCCCAGGAAGGCCCAGAGGATCAGGCGGCGGATGCGGGCCAGAGGGTAGCGCTTGGTCTGGACCTGGCGGTAGAGTTCGTCCAGGGACGCGGCGGTCTGGACGGCGGCAGAGAGACGGTTGCTCAGGCCCTCGCCGCAGTCCGGGAGGCGGGCGAAGTCCGTCTCGTTCATCCCCCGCAGGCGGGCCAGGACGGCGCGGGGGCAGTAGGCGAAGTCGGCCGGGTCGGCCCGCAGGAGCTTTTGTGCGTGGTGGGAGAGATAGGGGGAGAGATCCTCGTCGCCTGCCAGGAGTTTTTCGCGGAGATAGGAGGCGGAGGCGTGGGTCTCGTCTCTCTCCGCCTGGTCGTGGTCGGCCCCCAGGCGGGGGATGGTGTGGGGCGTGAGCTTGGCCCCCAGGGCGCGGATGGCGAGCAGATACTCCACACCCAGGTTGTTGTTGGGCTGGCCCAGGCAGTCGGCAGCGCTTCCCAGGAGGGCCGTGGCGGCGGTCTGGCGGGCGGCGGGGAAGGAAAGCCCTTTATCCAGCGCCCGGCGCAGCTCTGTCTTCCAGGCGGGGCTGTGGAGACAGTGGGCCGCCTGTTGGAGGGGGGCCAAGTCTCCGGCCTCACTGCCGAAGCTGAGGATGTCCACCACCCCCGTGGCCGCCAGCAGGCCCACGCCGCCCCGTGCAAAGGGCTCGGCGGAGGCGGCCGCCCAGAGGGTGGGCAGCTCAAGCACCAGGTCCACCCCCTGGGCCAGGGCGAGCACGGCGCGGGTCCACTTGTCTGCCAGGGCCGGCTGGCCCCGCTGGACCCAGTTTCCGCTCATGGCGCAGACGATGGCGCTGTCTGCGCCGAAGGTCCGGCGGACGGTTTGGATGTGGTGGCGGTGGCCGCTGTGAAAGGGATTGTACTCTGCGATGATACCGATTGTAGGCATGACCCAACCTCCCGGGTGAAAAAGTTTGAAATTCGGGGATTTAACGCTTGTCCTTTCGGGCAAAATGGGATATGATAAAAATACATGAGCTATTTTACCCCGAACGGGGAAACTGAGCAAGATTTTGTCTCATTGAGAAATATCATACTAAGGAGTGGAACAACACAATGAAAGTTCTGGTCATCAACGCAGGCAGCTCTTCCCTGAAGTATCAGCTGCTGGACCCCGATACCAAAGACGTTCTGGCTAAGGGCCTGTGCGAGCGCATCGGCATCGACGGCCACATCAAGCACACCCCCACCGGCGGTGATGTGTACGACGCAGACCGTTACATGCCCGACCACGAGGCCGCCATCAAGCTGGTCATGGAGGTCCTGACCCACAACTACTACGGTGTCATCAAAGATATGTCCGAGATCGACGCCGTGGGCCACCGTGTCGTTCACGGCGGCGAGGAGTTCACCCACTCCGTCATCATCGACAGCGCTGTCATGAAGGGCATCCGCGAGTGTATCCCCCTGGCCCCCCTGCACAACCCCGCCAACATCACCGGCATCGAGGCCTGCAAGGAAGTCATGCCCAACACCCCCATGGTCGCCGTGTTCGACACCGCCTTCCACCAGACCATGCCCCCCAAGGCTTACATCTACGCAGTGCCTTACCGTTGGTACACCGAGAATAAGGTCCGCCGCTATGGCTTCCACGGCACCTCCCACCAGTATGTTTCTCAGCGTGCCGCTGACATGCTGGGCCGCCCCATCGAGGAGCTGCGCATCGCCACCTGCCACCTGGGCAACGGCGCTTCCACCTGCTCCGTGAAGTTCGGTAAGTCCATCGACACCTCCATGGGCTTCACCCCCCAGGACGGCCTGCCCATGGGCACCCGTGCCGGCGCCATCGACGCTGCCATCACCGAGTACATCGTCGACCAGCGTGGCTACTCCGGCAAGCGCGTCGAGAGCGCCCTGAACAAGGAGTCCGGCATGCTGGGTATCTCCGGCGTCTCCTCCGACTTCCGTGACCTGGAGGCCGCTGCTGCCGAGGGCAACGAGCGTGCTCAGCTGGCCATCGACGTCTTCTGCTACAAGGTCACCAAGCGCATCGGCTCCTGCGCCGCTGCTATGGGCGGCCTGGACGCTGTCGTCTTCACCGCCGGTGTCGGCGAGAACTCCGCTTCCCTGCGTGCCAAGATCATGGAGGGTCTGGAGTTCCTGGGCCTGAAGCTGGATCCTGAGAAGAACAACGTCCGCAGCAAGGAAACCATCATCTCCACCGATGACTCCCCCAACAAGATCCTGCTCATCCCCACCAACGAGGAGCTGGTCATCGCTCTGGATACCGCCCGCCTGGTCAGAGAGTACGAGAACGCCGCCGCCGCTTCCGACGACGAGCAGTAATTTCCCCGCTCTAAAACTTCACAGCACCAAAAAAACTGGGTCCCACCACGGGACCCAGTTTTTTTGATCGAGATTACGATCATCGAGATTGCGCTCATCACCCAAAGTCGTAGGGGCCGCAGACCCCTGCGGCCCGCAGGTCAGGCATCACGCTGCCCAACTTTCGCCAACAACAATTCCAGGCCTTCCAGCCCCTTGTTCAGCAGCCAGATCACCGACGGGATGAGCAGCACGAACACCGTCAGGATCAAGAGGCTCCCAAAGGACAGCGGCGACAGGGAGAAGACGCCGGGAATGACCAACACAATAAACACCAGCCCGGCGATCAGCCCGCCCATCATGCCCAGATGCAGCCGGTTCACGGGCTTTGCGACCTTCCAGACCATGAAGAAGCCCACGATGGTCACCAGCAGCGCCGTGACCGTCGAGATCTCCGCGTTGGAAATGGCAAAGGCCTTTTGGAACAGCAGCACGAAGATGATGATGAAAAGATCCGTCAGCGCCGCAGGCAAGGCCCGTAAAATGGCGTTCTGCAAGAACTTTCCGCTCACCAAGCTCTCGTTGGGCTCCAGCGCCAGGATCAGCGAGGGGATGCCGATGGAGATGAGACTCATCAGCGTCAGCTGCGAGGGCGTGAGAGGATAGGAAAACGCTGCCGTGATCGAGATGATGGCCAGGATCAGGGAAAAGATGTTTTTCACCAGATACAGGGACGCGGCCCGCTCGATGTTGTTGATGACCCGCCGCCCCTCGGCCACCACAGACGGCATGGAGGCAAAGTCCGAGTTCATCAGCACGAGGTCCGAGATCTGCGCCGCGACCTCACTGCCGGAGGCCATGGCGACGCTGCAATCGGCCTCTTTCAGCGCCAGAACGTCGTTCACGCCGTCGCCGGTCATGGCGACGGTGTGCTTGTTTTCCTGGAGGGCCTGGACCAGCAGCTTCTTCTGGTTGGGCTTCACCCGGCCAAAGACGTTGTATTCTTCACAGGCGTTCTGAATGTCCTCGTAGGATTCCAGGGTGGAGGCGTCCACATACTTGTCCGCCCCTTGGATGCCCGCTTCGTTCGCGGCGGCGGCGACAGTGACGGGGTTGTCCCCGGAGATGACCTTGACCGTTACGCCCTGGTCGTGGAAGTAGGCAAAGGTCTCCTTCGCCGTCTCCCGGACGGGGTTTTTCAGGCGCACGAAGGCCAGCGGGCGGGCGTCGGCGATGCCGCGCCCCTCTGGACCAGGCAGGCAAGCGGCGAAGAGCAGGACGCGGCTGCCGTCGGCCATGGCCTCTTCGGCCAGGGAGCGGTAGGGGACGTAACCGGAGGCCCCCAAAATAAACTCCGGGGCACCCAGGACGTAGCAGTCCTCCCGGCTGTACGCCACGGCGCTGTATTTCGTCTCCGACGAAAAGCCCAGGACCTGGACGGCCTTGCGAGGGTCCTCCCGTTGGAGGGCCGTTTGCAGGGCCTGCATGGTCTCGTTGTCCGGGGCCATGTTGGAGACGAAGTCGGACAGGTGTGCTTCGATCTCGGTCTCTTCCAGCTCCGTGGTCAAGGGGAGCAGGCCGCAGTAGGCCATCTCCGGCTGGGTGATGGTGCCGGTCTTGTCCACACACAGGACGTCCACGCGGGCCAGGGTCTCCGTGCATTTCAGGTCCTGTACCAGCGTTCCCTTCGTCGCCAGGCGCAGGACGCTGGCGGCCAGAGCCAGGCTGACCATCAGGTACAGGCCCTCCGGGATCATGCCGATGACGGCGGCGGCGGTGGTCTCCACGCCCTCCCGGACAGACAGGCCCAGCAGGGAGGTCTGCCGGTAATACAAGGCCCCGCCGATGGGGACGATCAGGATGCCGATGGCCAGGAGCAGGCGGTTCAGGGAGCGCATCATGCCCGGCAAGTGACTCTTTTTCGACTTCTTGGCCTCGTTGGTGAGCTGGGAGGCGTAGGAGTCTGCCCCCACATGGGTCAGGACGGCCTGACAGCGCCCGGAAACCACGAAGCTGCCGGAGAGCAGTGTGCTTCCCGGCCCTTTGGTGATCTCGTCCGATTCCCCGGTGATGAGGGATTCATTGACCTGAACGGAGCCGGAGACCACCTGGGCGTCGGCGGAAATCTGGTTGCCTGCGGCCAGGAGGATGCGGTCGTCCTGCACGAGCTGGGCCGTTGGGATGGTCTGTTCTGTCCCGTCCCGTATGACGGTCGCCTTGGGGGCGGAGAGGAGCGACAACTCGTCCAGCTTCTTTTTGGAGTGAAGCTCCTGGATGATGCCGATGGCAGTGTTGGCCCCTACGACCAGCAGGAAGACCAATTCCTCAAAGGAGCCCACGGCGATGAGAAACCCGGCGATCACATAAAAGATGAGGTTAAAAAACGAAAAGAGATTTTCCAAAACGATGCGCCGAACGGACTTGGTGGGGGAGTCCGGCGGGGTGTTGACCTGACCGGCCTGGACCCGCTGGCGGACTTGGGCGCTGGTCAGTCCTTGCGGGGACGGACCGCCCGGCGGTTGTGATGACGGCATACGCTGCCTCCGATCTCCGAAAAAAATTTGCAAAAAAACCGGAGGCCCGGGGGATGTACCCCACGCGGGCCTCCGGTTTTCATACCAGAGTTAGTATACTATTTCTCCGACGGAATAACAACGTACAAATTGTAAACAATTGTCAGGTCATGCCACCCTGCGGGGAATTACTTCCCGGCAGCTGCCTGCTGGCCGCAGGTGCCGCAGTGGTGGGAGCAGCTCCAGAGCTTGTCGGCGGTGGGGGCCCAGTTCTTGGCGTAGTCGTCGCACTTGGCGCACAGATCGTCTACGCTCTCCAGGGCGGTCACATCGCTGGGATGGGCGCTGGACTTGTGGACGATCTCCCGCAGCTTTTCGGGGTTCTCCAGCATGGGACAGGGGCGCAGCATGTTGTCGTTGAAGGGCTGACCGTCGTGATAGGCGCGGAAGAGGGGGGAGCACAGGGCTTCCAGCAGGGTCTTCTTGCGGATGTTGGAGTCAGAGTAGTGGATGAAGACGCAGGGGTCACAGTCGCCGTTGGCGTTGATGTGCAGGTAGCGGCGACCACCGGCGATACATCCGCCGACGTACTCACCGTCGTTCTGGAAGTCCAGCATGAAGATGGGCTTCTTGCCGCGCAGCTCACGGATCTGGTGGTACATATACTCTCTCTGCTCGGGGGAGGGCAGCAGCTCAGGCACAGCGTCCTTGCCGACGGGCATGTAGTGGAAGTACCAGACGAAGTAAGCGCCCCACTCGACCAGCTGGTCGAGGTAAGCCTCGGTGCTCACGTCCTTGATGTTGGCGCTGGTGTAGCAGGTGGAGATGCCGAAGGGCAGGCGGTGGCTCTTGAGCAGGTTCATGGAGTGGACGACCTTCTGATAGGTGCCGTTGCCGCGGCGGGAGTCGGTGGCCTCCTCGAAGCCCTCGACGCTGATGACGGGCACGAAGTTCTTCACGCGCAGCATGTCCTGGCAGAACTGCTCGTCGATCAGGGTGGAGTTGGTGAAGCACATGAAGATGGCGTCGTTGTGCTTCTCGCAGAGCTTAATGAGGTCGTGCTTGCGGACCAGGGGCTCGCCGCCGGTGTAGATATAGAAATAGGTGCCCATTTCCTTGCCCTGCTGGATGATGCTGTCGATCTCGTCGAAGGACAGGTTCAGCTTGTTGCCGTACTCAGCAGCCCAGCAGCCTTTGCAGTGCAGGTTGCAGGCGGAGGTGGGGTCGAGCAGGATGGCCCAGGGCACGTTGCAGTTGTACTTGTTGCGGTACTCGTCCTGCTTCTTCCAGCCGGTGATGCTGGCGTTGAGGAAGAAGTTGGACAGCAGGGTCTCGGTGAAGCCCAGGTCCATCTCGGTCATCATACGGACGACCAGACCGTGGGCGGTGGAGTCCTCGTTGTTGATGGCGTCGCGGATCGCCTGGCGCTGGCGGGGGAAAGACTGGGGGCCGCTGCCGGCGAACTTATCGACCATATCCATGACGTGGGTCAGGTTCTTGATGGGGTCCTTCTCGATGTAATTGAAGGCCTGGTTCAGTGCAAATTTCTTGATGCTGTTGCCTAACATAATAAAAGTTCCTCCCTTAGGTGCGATATCAAGAAGGCAAAGCTCCGAATGGAACATGCCATAGTCTACAGACGAAAAAAACCGTCACCGCACATCATAACGCAACACCTTTCTTTTTGCAAGGGGTAACCCGCACAAAAGCAGGCAAAATACCTGAAAAACCAGGCTATTTTATGGTGTCTAGTGGTCCAGTTTTATCCAACGCTCATTATAGTGGTTTGTTTCTTATTTTGCAAGCATTTTTTTCAAAAGTTTTTATAAAAGGGTTATAAAATGAACTAAAGCCCCACATTCTGCCAAATCTTGAAAAGGAGAAGCACCTGTGATACGATACGGCGGAGAGGAGGAACGACGATGTTTCCAGGATTTTCAGAAAAAACACAGGATTTTCTCTGGGGCGTTCGGCTCAACAACGAGCGCCCCTGGTTCGAGCGCCACAAGCAGGAGTACCTCGACAATGTCCAGACCCCCCTGCGGGCGCTGGGGGAAGAGGTCTATGAAAAATTCACCGCCGCCCACGAAGAACTGCCCCTGATGCTGCGCATCAGCCGCATCTATCGGGATGCGCGGCGGCTGTATGGCCGGGGACCGTATAAATCCAACCTCTGGTTCACTCTGCGCATGGCGGGGGAGGACTGGACGCACATGCCGGTGTTCTGGTTTGAGATCTATCCCAAAGGCTATGCCTACGGCCTGGGGGCTTATGACGCCAAGCCGGCGCAGATGGCGAAATTCCGTCAGGCGGTAGACACGGACCCCAAGCCCATGCTGAAGCTGGCCCGCGCCTTTGCCAGGCAGGACCGCTTCGCGCTTCAGGCGGAGGAATACAAGCGCCCCAAGGGCAGCCCCCAGCCGCCCCTGGACCAGTGGTACAACCGGAAAAATTTAGATATCACCTGCGCCCGCCCGGTGGAGCCGCTGCTTTACAGCCCGGAGCTGGTAGACGTGCTGGTGGAGGGCTACGAGAGCCTGATGCCCTATTACCGCTATTTTTCCAAAATCTTTCGCCAGGGGGATTGAGGCGGTGTTTTGGCGTGTGCTCCTAGAGTGCCCCGCCGGGGGCGTCCTATGCAGGATACCTTATAATATATAATACAAACGTCCGCTGCTCATGCACAGGCAGCGGACGTTTTGGTTGGGAATGGGATCAGGACGAGGTGGTCTGGGGCGGGGTGCCGGCCTTGTCGTAGTCGGCCCCTAGAATGGTGTGGCAGCCGTTCAGAGCATATTCCAGCTTGCTGTACACCGCGTCGGTGGCCACGGAGGTGTCACCGCTGTCGTGGGCGGCTATGAGGGCGTTCACATCCAGGATGAGATACTGATCCTGGACCCCGGTCCCGCGGTTGAGGACCAGCATGGGGACATAGCTCACGTCGGTGACGGTGGTCTCCTGGGTCTGGCTGTTCTTGGTCAGCTCCAGGCGGAGAATGGCAGTGGTGTCGGTGTAATTCACGTTCACCGTCGCGGGGCTTTGGTTGGAGACGAAGTTGCCCAGGGAGTAGGCCACGAAGCCCGTCCGGGTGGAGCCGTCGTCCAGGGTGACGGTCCGGGTGCCCATGGGCTGGGGGACGTGGGAGTGGCTGCCCAGGATCACATCGGCCCCGTGGGAGATGAGGAAATCCGCCACCTGCTCCTGATAGGCGTTCTGGGTGGTCTGGTACTCGATGCCCCAGTGGATCATCACAGCGATGAGGTCGGTGTTCAGGCTCTCAGCGTAGGCCAGCTCGGAGGAGAGCTTCTCCTGGTCCAGGGTGGCGCAGTCGCCGGTGTAGTCTACGTTGAAGCGGTTCAGGGAGAAGTCCTTGTCGGCGGCGACGGGGATGCCGTTGGTGCCGTAGGTATAGCCCAGGAAGGCCACGGAGATGCCGCCCACATCGGCCACGACCACGCCGTGGTTTTCGTCAAACTCCGCTTGGGTGCGGTAGGTGCCGACGTGCTTGAGCTCGGCCTGGTCCAGCACGTCCAGGGTCCGGGACAGGCCGTTGTAGCCCTTGTCCATGCAGTGGTTGTTGGCGGTGGTCACGAGATCAAAGCCGATGCTTTTCAGGTTGTAGGCCAGAGCGTCCGGGGCGCAGAACTGGGGGTAGCCGGAGTAAGGCGGACCGTTCAGCGTGGTCTCCAGGTTGCCGACGGTATAGTCTGCGCTCTCCGTCCAGGCTTTCGCGTACTGGAAGCAGGGGAGGTAGCTGTAGGTGTCGGTGGCGGCGTCATAGGCGTCGTTGGTCTGGGGCAGGTGGCTCATGATGTCACCGCAGACGGCCAGGGTCGCGGTGATGTCCTGCTGGGCCTGGGACTGGGTGTCTCCGTCGGCGGTCTGTCCGTCTGTGGTCTGGCTCTGGCCGGGGCTACCGCCGCCGGCGTTTTCATGGCGCAGGCCCAGGAAAATCAGGCCGACGCACAGGAGGACCATGACCAGGGCGGCCACGATCAAGGTTCGGTTCTTCATGGTGGGAAAGGCTCCTCTCAGTTGTTCGGGGGGGTCAAAGGGCGTACAGGGCGGCGGCAGCCGCACCGACGGCGGGGGCGTTCTCTCCTTGCCAGAGGGTCAGGTGCAGGCCGCGCTGTGCCAGTTCAGTCTGTACTCTGGTTTGGAAGGCCTGCATCAGGGGGGGACAGGAAAATGCTTCGCCGTGGAGGGCAACGCAAACGGGGGCTTCCGGGTCTTGCCCGGCCCCGATGAATTGCAGCACGGTTGCCAGGGCGGAGCAGGCCAGGCGGGCGGCCCGGTCCAAGACGGCATCCGCCACGGCCAGGGCCACGGTGCGGTCCTCCCCCTCCCGGAAATAGTGGGCTAGGGTGCCGCCGTTTTGCGGATCGGCCAAAAATTCAGTCATGGTCGCCAGGTCTAAGCGGCGCATGGACAGAATGTCCCGGCTGCCGCCAAAGGTGAGCAGCTTGCGCTCGGAGGCCTTGATCATGGTCAGGCGGTAGACATCGCCCAGGTGCTCCGTGGAGAGCATTTTCAGCAGCAGGTCCTGCCCCGGCGCGTAGCTGTCCCGGTCCTGGATCAGGTCCACCAGGCCGAAGGGGACGCACTGGGCGTGGCCGAAGCCGCAGGCAAAGGGGGTCAAGGCCGGGGGCGTGCCCGCCTGGCGGACCACGATGCTGCCGGGGGCGGTGAAGCCCAGGTCAAAGACGCTGCCCCAGGTCAGGCTCACATAGCGTTTCTGGCCGGGATGCAGGGCCCCGGCGGCCAGTTGGACGGCGGCGGGCAGGCTCACCAGCGTCATGGGCGGAGGCGTTACGTTCCGGCTCTTCCATTCTTCCCTCAGGGCGGCCAGGACGGGCGTTTGGGCAAAGTCGCTCACCCTCATGGTGCCGGGGAAGGAACGGATGGTGCCGTCTCCCTGCCAGTCGTAGTCGATGGGGAAGGGGAGACAGAGGGCCAGGGCCTTGGCCCGGTCCAGCAGGGGCTGGGCCAGCTCGGCCACGGCGAAGAGAAGGTCGGCCAAAGGCGCGGGGTACTCCCGGCCGGGGACGGGAAAGCGGTCCGCATCGGTGACCTCCGCCCGGCCACCGGAAAAGGTGACTAAGCTTACGCGCACCTCCCGGTCGTCGATCTCGGCCACGGCGACGGGGGTGCCCTCGTGGAGCGTGCCGAAGGGCTTCAAAAACGTGGGCAGGACCGGGATGGACGAGACGCCGCCGTAGAGGGCCACGCGCATCTGGGCCAGGAACATCTGGGAAAGGGTCGTCTGATCTAAGCGATCCGGCGTCATGCTGTTGGCTTGGAGAAGGGCGTCAAGTCGTTGCTGGGTCAGTTCATTCATGGAAAAAGCCTCCTCAGGCCAGGTGCGGCACGGGCCGCACTGGGGAATCTATGGCTTATTATAGCAGATTTTTGGAAAAGATAAAGCCTGATGGCGAAAAATGGGCACAAAAAAGGAGACCGGCCGAAGCCGGTCTCCTGAACGTGATCCTTGGAAAGGATTACTTGTACATAGCCTTGTGATACAGAGCCTCCACGTCCTTGACGGTGGTGATTCTGGGGTTGACGGTGACGTTGCCGCTCTTCATTGCGTCGACGGCCATCTGGGGGATCTTGTCCTCCTGGACGCCCACGTCAGCCAGGCAAGCGGGGATGCCCAGGTCAGCGTTCAGCTGATGCAGAGCGTCGCACAGCATGCTGGGAACGAAGTCCTCGCCAGCATCCTTGCCGGTGATGTACTGATAGATGTTGGCATAGCGCTCATCAGCAGCCAGAGCGTTGAACTCGAAGATGGTGGGCATCAGGACAGCGTTGGCCACGCCGTGAGCGACATGATAGAAGGCGGACACGGGGTGAGACATAGCGTGGATGTCGCCCAGACGGTTGTTGGCGAAAGCGATACCAGCGAAGGTGGAACCCAGCATCATAGCGCAGGCAGCGTCAACGTCGTTGCGGCGAGCGACGAACTTGCGGATGTTGCCGCCGATCAGCTCCATTGCCTTCTCGGCCATAGCCATGGAGAAGGGGTTAGCGTCGGTGTTGATGTAGGACTCCATAGCGTGGATCAGAGCGTCGACGCCGCAGGCAGCAGCCACGGAAGCGGGAGCGGTCATGATCAGCTCGGGATCCAGCACAGCGTAGGTGGGGGAGATCTCAGGGCCGAGGACGGACAGCTTGTAGTTACGAGCTTCGTCGGTGATAACGGCAGCGACGGTGACCTCAGAACCGGTACCAGCGGTGGTGGGGACAGCGATCAGGGTGTCGATGGGGCCGGGAACCTTGCCGACGCCTTCGTAGTCGCCGATGGTGCCGCCGAACTTAGCGACAACGCCGACAGCCTTAGCCACGTCCATGGGGGAGCCGCCGCCCAGAGCGATCAGAGCGGTGCAGCCAGCTTCCTTATACTTGGCAGCGCACTCGTCCACGATGGTGGTGGTGGGGTTGGGCAGAACGTCCAGGTACTCAGCGTACTTCAGGTCAGCGTCCTTGATGATCTTGCGGACCTTCTCAACAACACCGATAGCCTCCAGGCCACGGTCGGAAATCAGCATGACGTTGTCAGAGCCAGCAGCCTTCAGGAAGTCGGGCAGCTTCTTCAGAGCGCCCACACCGAACTGACAGTTCTGAGGGATGATGAAACCAAAATCTTTAATCATAGGGAGTCGCATCCTTTCCAAAAACTCAAAGATGTTTTGTTATGCGGATTTACCACATCCGGTGGCCTTTCCGCCTACGGCTTTAGTATAGCATTGATAAACGAAACTGGCAAGTTGTTCCCAGGAGAAAATATCCAACAAGAATTTCTCTCCGTTTTTGGGCATATTGTATACCTTGTCAAAAAGAAATTTGCCGCAGCTTGGCAAAAACGTGTGCGTCCCGTCGAAATGCAACAAAGCAGGGGGGCAGACAGACAAGAATCACAAAAATACCCTCTTTTTGAGCAAGAGAACTTGCAAAACGAACAGGCCCCCGCTTTCGGAGCGCCTGCCCAAGAAAGTATTTTCTTTGGAAAATGAATGGAAAAATTGCAGAAACGATCCAAAGGAAAAAAGAGAAAAAAGGTGCCCCGCTCTGGCCGTGGGGACCCAATTAAAACCTGCACGAGATGGCAGGTGGGTCGCCTCCGCGATGCTTCACGCTCCCTTCTTCCAACCCGAAGGCCGGGAGGTCTGCGATCCACACCACGAGTCCAGCGTCCCGTTTGAAAAATGTGGGTTTAAAAGTGTCCATTTCCACGCACCGAGCAGGGCGAACCTTGTTCCATGCTGTTGCGGTCCTATTAAGATGTTATGCAGGGGCCTTGGTTATTCTTCCTCGTCCTCGGAAAAAAGTTCCTTCATGAACTCGTTGTAGACTGCGTCGATCTCCTCGTCGCTGTCTAGGGTGGAGAGGATCTCCTCGCCGTTTTCCAGGACGGTCTTGAGGATCACGAGGCCCAGCTCCTCTTCGTTTTGGGCTTCCTCGCCTTCGTGCTCGGCGGGGAAGAAGGCCAGATAGGTCTGGCCGTTATATTCGATGGTGTCGAGATGTTCCAGCTCGAACTCGTTGCCGTCGTCATCGGTGACGGTGATGAAATTTGCGCCGTATTCTTCGCTCATGCCATGTTCTCCTTTGTTTATCTGCCTGTTATTGTACCCTCAATACTGTGAAATTGCAAGAGTAAAGCGCGGAAAATTTCGGGAAACTTTCCGACGGCAAAAATCTTTCCGTCACGGATAGACAAATGGAAATCCTGTGGTATAATACATAAAATAGGCGAGGTTCCAACATTCCGCATCGAAGCCTGCCGCGGTTGCGGCGGCTGTCCCTATTCCAATTCGGAGGTGTCACATTGGACAAACATCGCGACACACGCTCCTACGACCGCCGGGATCAAGACCCCAGAGGCCGCCGGGGCGGCGCTACAAGACGAAAACGAAAAAAGCACGGCCGAGCCTTTAAGGTCGTGATGACGATCGTCCTCATCTTTGTCATCACCCTGGCTATGCTGCTGTGTATGTCGGCGGCCTACATTAAAAACGTCATCATTCCCGACGCCAGCCTGGACATGAGCGACTTCAACCCCAACCTGACCAGTAAAGTGCTGGCCCAAAACCCGGAGACGGGGAGCTATGAAACGGTCCAGACCCTATACGGCGAGGAAAACCGCGTGTGGGTCTCCACGGATGAGATCCCCCAGTATCTGAAGGACGCCGCCGTGGCCATTGAGGACAAGCGCTTTTACAAGCACAACGGCGTGGACTGGGTCCGCACGGCCAAGGCCATCAGCCTGATGTTCACCGGCCGGAGCATCCAGGGTGGCTCCACCCTGACCCAGCAGCTGATCAAGAACATGACCAGCGACGATGAGGTCACCGTGAAACGAAAGGTCATGGAGATCTTCCGTGCCCTGGAGTTTGAGAAGAAGTACACCAAGGACGATATTTTAGAGGCCTACCTCAACTATATCTACCTGGGCCAGGGGTGCAACGGCGTGTACACCGCCGCCTACACCTACTTCGGCAAGCACGTTTCTGAGCTGGACCTGGCCGAATGTGCCTGCCTCATCGGCATCACCAACAATCCCTCGAAGTATGACCCCCTGGGCCACCTGTCTATTACAGACCCGGACACCGGCGAGGTCAAGACCTCGAAGGACTTCAACAAAGAGCGTCAGATGAAAATTCTTGACGTGATGCTGGAGCAGGGGTACATCACCCAGGAGGAACACGACCAGGCAGCCGCTGAAGAACTGGTCTTCAGCAACCCCTATGAGGACAAGGACGGCGACGGTGAGGCCGACAGCACCAAGAAAAAGAACACCGTCTACTCCTGGTATGTGGACCAGGTCATCAACGACGTCATCCAGGACCTGTGCGACAAGTACAACTGGTCCGAGCAGTACGCCAAGACCAAGGCCTTCTCCGGCGGCCTGGAGATCTACACCTGCATGAACCCGAACGTCCAGGCGGCGGTGGACGAGGTCTACCAGAACTCCGAGTATAAGGATGTGGTCTCCAGCAGCGGCCAGAGATTGCAGTCCGCCATCACCGTTGTGGACAACGTGAGCGGGGAAGTGGTGGCCATGGCCGGCGGCCTGGGCGAAAAGACCGTCAGCCGCAGCCTGAACCGGGCCACCAGCAGTAAGCGGCCCCCAGGCTCTTCCATCAAGCCCCTCTCCGTCTATGCCCCTGCCATCGAGCTGGGCAAGGTCAAGCCCACCACCACGGTGGAGGACAGCCCCGTGGACAAGATCAACGGCAGAGACTGGCCCGTGAACGCCGCCGGCGGCTACCGCGGCAACGTCACGGTCTCCTATGCCATGGAGCAGTCCCTCAACACCGTGGCCGTAAAGGTCCTGGATATGGTCACGCCGGAGACGAGCTTTGACTTTATGCAGGATAAGTTCCACATCAAGCTCATCCGCAGCCTGACCCGCGGCGACCAGAAGTACAGCGACATCGGCCGCGCCCAGCTGGCTCTGGGCGGTCTGACGGAAGGTGTGACCACCTTGGATATGGCGGCGGCCTACACCGTCTTCCCCAACCAGGGGACCTATAAGACCCCCAAGACCTACACCATGGTCACGGACAGCAACGGCCAGCCCATGCTGCGCAATGAGACGGAGGATGAACCGAACGTCCTGTCCCAGCGCACCACCTATTATATGACCGAGATGCTCCAGCGCGTGGTCTCCAATGGTACCGGTAGGAACGCCAACTTCTCCGGCCAGGAGATCGCCGGTAAGACCGGCACCACCACCTCCCGCAAGGACCTGTGGTTCGTGGGCTACACGCCCTACTACACCGCAGCGATCTGGACGGGCTATGACCGGCAGGAGAGACTGGCCAGCGGCCTGAAGAATCCCTCGCCGGTTCTGTGGAACCAGGTCATGTCCAAGGTCCACCAGGGCCTGAAGTATAAGAAGTTCGACCTGCCGGACAACCTGAAGTCCGTCACCTACTGCCTCTCCAGCGGGATGCTGCCAGGACCTTACTGCTCCGGCCACCTGGCCACCGGCACCTTCCTGCCGGAGGACGCCCCCACCGGCACCTGCACCTATCATAAGGCGCCGAGCACCCGTCCCTCCAACAGCAATGGGAACGGCGGCGGCACCGGCGGGACCAACAACAACGGTGGCACCACCAACAACAACGGCGGCACCACCGACAACGGTACCACCACCCCCGACACCGGCACCGGCGACAACGGCGGCACCACCACGCCCCCCGCTGAAACGCCCCCTGCCGAGAACACCGGCGGTGAGACCACCACCCCCCGCAGACGGCGGGAGGGGAGGTCCATCCCCAAAGCAAGCTGAACCCCTTCGCCGCAGCGGCCCCCGGAGCTTCTTCCGGGGGTCGCTTTTTGCTGATATGACCGAAACAACGGCAAAAGAAAAGGAAAAACTGTCGTTCAGACAAACACTTTGGGTTGCCATACGCGGACAGATGTGTTAGAATAGCAGACGCACTGATCCAAAGGACGATCTATGATCCTATGAAACGGAGGCAACCATGTCAAAAGCGCCCAACTATTACATCGTAGACGCGGAGGCCCTGCCTGAGATCTTTCACAAGGTAGTCCAGGCCCGGCGGATGCTGGACACCGGCGAGGCGGAGACCGTCAACCAGGCGGTCCAGCTGGTGGGCATCAGCCGCAGCGCGTTTTATAAATATAAGGATGCAGTCCGGCCTTTTCAGGATATGCTCCATGGTCGGATCGTGACCTTTCAGATGATGCTGAAGGACGAACCGGGGATCTTGTCCCACATGCTGAATCTCTTTGCCAGCTCCGGGGCCAATATCCTCACCATCAACCAGGGTCTGCCCATCAACGGCTGCGCCGTGGTCACGGTGAACGCCGAGACCTCCGGCTTGCAGGGGTCCTTGCAGGATCTGCTGGCTAAGCTCAACAGCGTGGACGGCGTGCTGCGCAGCGAGGTGCTGGCGGGGTGATGTCCTTCCCCAAAACAAAACGGATACAAATTTAAGGAAAAAGGAAATCGGAATCTCAGAAAAGGATGGAAGAATCATTATGGTCAAAGTAGCGATCCTGGGCTTCGGCGTGGTCGGCTCCGGTGTGGCGGAGGTTCTCTCCGGCAACGGCGCCGGCATCCAGAAAAAAGCCGACGAGCTCATTGAAGTCAAGTATATCTTGGACGTGCGGGACTTCCCCGACAGCCCCTTTGCGCAGCATTTTGTGAAGGACTTCTCCGTCATCGAGCATGACCCGGAGGTCAACGTGGTCGTGGAGACCATCGGCGGTGTGGGCGCTGCCCTGGACTTCACCGAGCGGGCCCTGAAGCAGGGCAAGAGCGTGGTCACCTCCAACAAAGAATTGGTGGCCACCCACGGCCGCCGTCTGCTGGACCTGGCCGCCCAGAACAACGCCGTCTATCTCTTTGAGGCCAGCGTGGGCGGGGGTATCCCCATCCTGCGGCCCCTGAGCGAGTGCATGTCCGCCAACGAGATCCTGGAGATCTGCGGCATTTTGAACGGCACCGCCAACTATATCTTCACCCGCATGGTCAAGGACCATATTCCCTTTGCCGAGGCCCTCGCGGGTGCCCAGGCCAACGGCTACGCCGAGCAGGACCCCTCCGCTGATGTGGAGGGCAAGGACACCTGCCGGAAGCTGTGCATCCTCTCCTCCATCGCCTACGGCTGGCATCTCCTGCCGGACCAGGTCCCCACCACCGGCATCACCAAGATCACCCTGGCCGACGAGGCCTACGCCGCCGCCGCCGGCAAGAGCCTGAAGCTGCTGGGCCGCTCCATCGCCCGCGAGGACGGGACGATCTGCGCCTATGTGGAGCCCCATTTCGTGGGGAACCAGGACCCCCTGGCCGGGGTCGAGGACGTGTTCAACGCCATTAAGGTCAAGGGCAACGCCGTGGGCGACGTGATGTTCTATGGCCGGGGCGCGGGCAAGCTGCCCACCGCCAGCGCCGTGGTGGCCGACGTCATCGCCGCCGCCCGCCAGATGGACCGGGCCGGCTACCGCCCCTGGCAGCCCAACCGCCCCGACGCCGTCTTCTCTCCCGACGAGCTGTCCAGCCAGTGGTACGTCCGTCTGGCCAGCGGCGAGCTGGCCGGGGAAAAGCTCACCGTCCCCAACGCGGAGGCCGGGGAGAGCGGCTGGATCACCGCCGCCATGACCCGCCCGGAGCTGGACAAGCTCCTGGCCGGCAGGGACGTGCTGGCCGTGATCCGCGTGCTGGATTGACCAAATAGATACCCTCTTTTGCCGCCCTGGACATAGGATGGGGCAGCGCTTTCTCAATAAATAAGCAATCTCGTTCCCTCCGGCGGCCGGAATCGCCGGCCCGCCGGATGACAGGAGGTAATGTGAGATGGGACTGATTGTACAGAAATTCGGCGGGACCTCCGTGGCCAACGCCGACCGCATCCGCAACGTGGCGCAGATCATCGCGGACACCTACCGCCAGGGCAACCAAGTGGTGGCGGTCCTCTCCGCCCAGGGCGACACCACCGACGACCTCATTGAAAAGGCCAAGGAGATCAACCCCAACGCATCCAAGCGGGAGATGGATATGCTGCTGTCCACCGGCGAGCAGATCTCCTGCGCCCTGTGCGCCATGGCCATTGAGACCATGGGTCTGCCCGTGGTCTCCCTGACCGGCTGGCAGGCCGGCTTCCAGACCAACAGCAGCTACAGCAGCGCCCGCATCAAGAAGATCAACGCCGAGCGCGTCCAGTCCGAGCTGGACCGAAGCCACTCCATCGTCATCGTGACGGGCTTCCAGGGCATCAACAAGTACGGCGACATCACCACCCTGGGCCGCGGCGGCTCCGACACCTCTGCCGTGGCGCTGGCTGCGGCGCTGAAGGCCGACCTGTGCCAGATCTACACCGACGTGGACGGCATCTACACCGCCGACCCCCGCTACGTCAAGGGGGCCAGAAAGCTGGAGGAGATCACCTTCGACGAGATGCTGGAGCTGGCCAGCCTGGGCGCTCAGGTCCTCCACAACCGTTCCGTGGAGCTGGCCAAGAAATATCAGGTGAATTTAGAAGTGCTGTCCAGTTTCGAGAGAAAACCGGGCACGAAAGTCAAGGAGGTTGCAAAGCAAATGGAAAAGACCCAGATCAGCGGCGTGGCAAAAGACAAGAACGTAGCCCGTCTGGCCCTGGTGGGCGTGGAGGACCGCCCCGGTATCGCCTATAAAGTCTTCTCTCTGCTGGGCCAGCAGAACATCAACGTGGACATCATCCTCCAGTCCATCGGCCGGGACGAGAGCCAGGACATCAGCTTCACTGTCCGCCGCAGCGACGTGGACCAGGCCGTGGCCCTGCTGGAGGCCCACAAGAGCAGCCTGGCCTTTGACCACATCGACGTGGATAAGAGCGTCGTGAAGGTCTCGATCGTCGGCGCCGGCATGGTCGACAACGCCGGCGTGGCCGCCAAGATGTTCGGCGCCCTGTACGATGCGGACATCAACATCCACATGATCTCCACCAGTGAGATCAAGGTTTCCGTCCTGCTGGACGAGGCCGACGCCAACATGGCGGTCCAGGCCATCCACGATAAGTTCTTCGGGGAATAAGCATCCAAAGCGGCGCACGGCGGGGAAAACGGACGCAGAAGGGCGTTTTGCGGCAAATCTTTTGTGCTATTTAGGCGAAACGCCTAAAATCGCGAAAAAACAGGAAAAATTTTTTTCCTGATATGATACATTCCCTGCTTGTAATTTCAAAAAAGCTTTGCTATAATACACACCGTAATGTACTGGAAGGGTGAGCTAAACTGCGCTCCTTTCCGAGAAACGTCTGCCACCGGAGACTCCCTCCGGGTCGGCGTTTATGACAGAGCAGTCAGGCTCTTTTGCTTCGGCTGAGGCCACGGGCGCTTGCCGCCCCCGGTTTCTCGCTGAGAAAGGAATGGGGCGGCGCTGTCAGAATAAAACAAATCATTAATATAGGGGGAAATCAGAAATGAACATACTTGTTTGCATTAAACAAGTGCCGGACACGACCATCATCAAAATTGATCCCGTGACCAACACCTTGATGCGCGAGGGCGTTCCCGCCATCGTCAGCCCCTTCGATGCTTATGCACTCGAAGCTGCTGCCCGTATTAAGGACAAGGACAAGAACACCAAGATCGTCGTTCTGTCCATGGGTCCCGAGCAGGCTCTGGTCGCTCTGAAGGAGTGCCTGTCTGTTGGCGGCGACAAGGCTTACCTGGTCTCCGACCGTGCATGCGGCGGTTCCGATACCCTGGCTACCGGTTACATCCTGTCCCAGGCTAAGGAGAAGATCGAGGAGCTGGAAGGCCTGAAGTTCGACATGATCATGTTCGGTAAGCAGGCTATCGACGGCGATACCGCTCAGGTCGGCCCCCAGGTCGCTGAGGATCTGGACATTCCCCAGGTCACCTATGCTTGGGAAGTTTGGCCCACCGAGGACGGCAAGTCTGTTCGCGTGAAGAAGGAGCTGGAGGACGGCTTCGAGATCCTGGAGATGGCTTGCCCCTGCGCAGTGACCGTCACCAAGCCCGACTATGAGCCCCGCTTCCCCACCATCAAGTCCAAGATGGCTGCAAACAAGGCTAAGATCCCCGTTCTGAACGCTGCTGACTGCGGCCTGGACGTTGAGAGATCCGGCCTGAAGGGTTCTCCCACCAAGGTTAAGAAGAGCTTCACTCCTCCCCGTAAGGAAGGCGGCCTGAAGATCAAGGAGGAGACTCCTGAAGAGTCCGCTAAGAAGCTGTACGACCTGCTCAAGGACAAGGGCATCATTTAATAGAGGGGAGGACGAAATACAATGTTACAGACTAGCTACGAAGCAAAGACTAAGGACCTGTGGGTCTTTATTGAAACCAAAGACGGCAAGGCCAGAAACGTTGGCCTGGAGCTGCTGAACCCCGGCCGTCGTCTGGCTGGCATCCAGGGCGGTCAGACCGTCGCTCTGGTCATCGGCTACAACTGCGACGAGGCTGTTAAGGAAGCCATCGCTCACGGCGCCGACAAGGTCATGGTCCTGGACAACGAGGTCTATGATCACTACAGCACCGACGCTTACACCGCTGCTATCGTGGAGTGCGTCAAGAACAACTGCCCCACCACCATCCTGATGGGCGCTTCCCCCATGGGCCGTGACCTGGGCCCCCGTGTCGCTGGTCGTCTGAAGACCGGTCTGACCGCAGACTGCACCTCCCTGGACATCGACGAAGCTTCCGGCAAGGTTGCTTGGACCCGTCCTGCTTTCGGTGGTAACCTGATGGCTACCATCCTGTGCCCCTTCACCTTCCCCCAGATCGGTACCTGCCGTCCTGGCGTGAACAAGAAGCTGGAGGCTGACTACACCCGCACTGCCGAGGTCGAGAAGATCGACTATGTCTTCCCCGCTGACCAGATCCGCATCAAGGTGATCGAGACCATCGCTGAGGAAGGCGAGAAGGTCGACCTGGAAGGCGCTGACATCATCGTCTCCGGCGGCCGTGGCCTGGGCGGCCCCGAGGGCTTCGACACCACCATCAAGCCCCTGGCTGACGCTCTGGGCGCTGTCGTTGGTGCTTCCCGTGCCGCTGTTGACGCTGGCTGGATCCCCCACTCCCATCAGGTTGGCCAGACCGGTAAGACCGTCGGCCCCAAGCTGTATGTCGCCTGCGGTATCTCCGGCGCTATCCAGCACCTGGCTGGCATGGGTTCCTCCGACTTCATCGTTGCCATCAACAAGGACGCTGAGGCTCCCATCTTCGACGTGGCTGACCTGGGTGTCATCGGCAACCTGTATGACGTCTGCCCCGCTCTGACCAAGCTGGTTCTGGCAGACAAGGACTAATTCGTTAGCAAAATAAATTTATCATACATGCTCGGACGGTGTTCCCCCGCAAGGGGGAACACCGCTCCCAGCGGAAAAGAAAGGAAAACACTATGGATTTCAAACTGAATGAAATGGAGCAGGAAATTGTCGACATGCTCCACGACTTCTGCCTGAAGGAAGTCAAGCCCATCGCTGCTGAGCTGGACGAGAAGGAAGAGTTCACCCAGAACGCCCGCGAGAAGCTGGCTGAGATGGGTATGCTCGGCACCTACATCCCCGAAGAGTACGGCGGCGCTGGCCTGTCCTACCTGACCTACATCGCATGCTGCGAGGAGCTGGCTAAGTACTGCGCTTCCACCTCCATCATGTTCTCCGTCCACGGTTCTCTGTGCTCCTGGCCCATCCTGGAGTTCGGCACCGAGGAGCAGAAGCAGAAGTACCTGGTGCCCCTGGCACAGGGCGAGAAGCTGGGCGCTATGGGCCTGACCGAGCCCTCCGCTGGTACCGACGCCAACGGCGTTCGCACCACCGCTGTCCTGAAGGGTGACAAGTACATCCTGAACGGCACCAAGATCTTCATCACCAACGGTTACTATGCTGACACCTATGTTGTCTTCGCTCGTACCAACCCCGACCTGAGCGTTGGCCACAAGGGCCTGTCCGCCTTCATCGTGGAGAAGGGCTTCAAGGGCTTCAGCTTCGGCACCAAGGAGAAGAAGATGGGCATCCGTGCTTCCGCTACCTACGAGCTGGTCTTCGACGACTGCGAGGTCCCCGCAGAGAACCTGCTGGGTAAGGAAGGCGAGGGCTTCAAGATCGCTATGATGCTGCTGGACGGCGGTCGTATCGGTGTTGCTGCTCAGGCTGTGGGTATCGCTCAGGGCGCTATCGACGAGTGCATCCCCTACCTGAAGGAGCGTAAGCAGTTCGGCAAGCCTCTGTCCGCTTTCCAGAACACCCAGTTCGAGCTGGCTGACATGCAGACCAAGGTCGACGCTGCTCGTCTGCTGATCTATCGTTCCGCTATGGCTAAGCAGAACCACGAGCCCTACAGCCACCTGGCCGCTATGGGCAAGATGATGGCTGCTGAGGTCGCTTCCGACGTCACCCGTCGTGTGGTTCAGCTGGTTGGCGGCTGCGGCTACACCCGTGAGTATCCCTTCGAGAGAATGATGCGTGATGCTAAGATCACCGAGATCTACGAGGGTACCACCGAAGTTCAGAAGATGGTCGTTTCCGGCTGGATGCTGAAGAAGTAATCAAATTACTTGATTTGATCGCTCTGAGAGGGCAGTGGTTCGCCACTGCCCTCTTTTTCGTAAATCCAACAAAAGAAGAGGGGTTTCTTATGCACATTGACCCGAACCTGTACCAGGGCCGTCCCGCCGACTGCACGGGGCGTCTGGACCGAGAGATCGCCTGCTACGACCTACTGGATGCGCTGGGCATTTCCTATACCCGCGCCGACCACGACGCAGCCGACACCATCGCCGACTGCCACGCCATCGAGGGCCTGCTGGGGGCGGCGATCTGCAAAAATCTCGTCCTATGCAACCGCCAGAAGACGGACTTCTATCTGCTCCTCATGGAGGGGGACAAGCCCTTCCGCACGAAGGATCTGTCCAAGCAGATCGGCTCCTCCCGTCTGTCTTTTGCAGCCCCGGAGGACATGGAGCAGTATCTGGGCGTGACGCCCGGTTCCGCCACCATCCTGTCGCTGATGAACGACAAGGAGCACCGGGTCAAGCTCATCCTGGACAAGTCCATTGCCGAGGCGGACCGCTTTGGCTGCCATCCCTGCATCAATACCTCGACCCTGAACCTCTCCATGCCGGAGATGCGGGCCAAGTTTTTGCCCCATCTGGGCATCGAGCCGATGCTCGTCGACCTGCCCGACGTGCGGGAGGAGACTGACGCCTGATCCGACAGGCGGACCCATGCCGCCGCGTGTGATTGAACCCATAACGGCTGCGGCGCTGTGGGTCTGCCTGCCGTCTTTTTTACCCTGGGGAGTTTTCCACAGGGCTGTGGAAAGGAGACTAGCTTATGGTACGCATCACGAACCTGACCCTGCCCCCGGACGGGGACGAAACTCTCTTAAAAAAGAAGGCGGCGAAGGCCCTGGGGCTTTCCGTGGGGAAAATTCACCGCTGCATCCCCGTGCGCCAATCCATCGACGCCCGGAAAAAGGAGAACGTCCACTATGTGATGACGGTGGACGTGGCCGTCTCCAACGAGGAGCAGGTGGTGGCCAAGGCCAAGAGCAAGCAAGTCTCCCTGCGCCCGGAGCCGAAGCCCTATGTGTTTCCCGCCGTGACCCGCACGTCTCCGCTCTCGCCTGTGGTGGTGGGGAGCGGTCCGGCGGGTCTGCTGGCGGCGCTGTCTCTGGCGAAAGCGGGGCTTCGGCCTGTTTTGCTGGAGCGAGGCCAGGCGTTGGAGCAGCGGGTCAAGGATGTGGAAGCCTTTTGGCAGGGCGGCGACCTGGACCCGGAGTCCAACGTCCAGTTTGGCGAGGGCGGCGCCGGGACCTTCTCCGACGGCAAGCTCACCACCGGCACCCATGACCCCCGTCTGACCCACGTGATGGAGACCTTCGTCGCCGCCGGAGCGCCGGAGGACATCCTTTGGCAGCACAAGCCCCATGTGGGCACGGACCTGCTCCGCCAGGTGGTGACCAACCTGCGGAAGGAGATCCAGGCCCTGGGCGGGGCGGTGCGCTTCGGCCACCGACTCAGCGGCCTGACCCTGGCCGGGAAACAGCTCACGGAAATTCAAGTAGACCAGGGGAGGGTGACCTACACCATGCCCTGTGACACCTTGATCCTGGCCCCCGGCCACTCGGCGCGGGATACGTTTCGGATGCTCCGGCAGGCCGGGGCCGCCATGGAGCAAAAGCCCTTTGCCATCGGCGTGCGCATCGAGCACGAGCAGGCCCGGATCAGCCGGGCCCAGTTCGGCGAGAGCTGGGAGAAGCTCCCCCCGGCGGACTATAAATTGGTCTGCCACCTGCCCAACGGCCGGTCGGCCTACACCTTCTGCGTCTGCCCCGGCGGGCAGATCGTGGCGGCGGCTTCCCAGCCCGGCGGCGTCGTGACCAATGGCATGAGCAACCGGGCGCGGGACGGCAAGTTCATCAACGGCGGCTTTCTGGTGGGCGTCGGCCCAGGGGATTTTGGCAGCGACGATCCCCTGGCAGGCGTGGCGTTCCAGGAGCTGTGGGAGGCCAAGGCCTATGCCTTTGGCCGTCCGGGCTATGAAGCCCCGGCCCAGCGGGTGGGGGACTTGCTGCGGGGTGTGCCCACGCCCAACAGCCTGACCCACCGCAGCACCTACCAGCCGAACGTGATCTTCGGCGACCTGCGGGAGACGCTGCCGAACTATGTCACGGATACCCTGGCCCAGGCCCTGCCCGCCCTGGACAAAAAGCTCCACGGCTTTGCCGCGCCGGATGCGCTCCTGGTGGGCGTGGAGACGCGCTCGTCTTCCCCCGTCCGCATCCTCCGGGGGAAGGACTTCCAGTCGGACCTGCGGGGCCTGTATCCCTGCGGCGAGGGGGCCGGCTACGCCGGGGGCATCGTCTCGGCGGCGGTGGACGGCGTGCGGGTGGCGGAAGCCGTGGCCCATCCGCCGGTTTGGACGGAATGAAACTTTTTTCCCCAGAAGGTTGCAATCCTTGCATCGAACAGTGTATAATATAAACTTGACTGATTACCGACAGAAAACCCGTGATCTAAAGGAGTGAACACCATGGCGGAAGAGACCATGAGCACCAATTTCATTCACAGCATCATTGAAGAAGAATTAAAGCCCGGCGGACGCTGCGAGGGGAAAACGGTCCACACCCGGTTCCCCCCGGAGCCCAACGGCTATCTCCATATCGGCCACTGCAAGGCCCTGACCATCGACTTCGGCACCGCGGAAAAATTCGGCGGCATCTGCAACCTTCGCATGGACGACACCAACCCGGCCAAGGAGGACACGGAGTACGTCGACGCCATCCAGCAGGACATCCATTGGCTGGGCTTCGACTGGGGCGACCGCTTTT